>Ga0209427_10000655_pt1 | contig 37491 bp, 35 predicted proteins | sample DeeMarSWOR136_30_FD_187465 | JGI IMG/M metagenome (GOLD analysis project Ga0209427, IMG submission 187465) | Marine sediment microbial communities from White Oak River estuary, North Carolina - WOR-1-36_30 (SPAdes) (version 2) | ecosystem: Environmental > Aquatic > Marine > Intertidal zone >...
AGTATCCGTTCCCTATGGGTTCAATACGACCACCGACAATAGGCGGCCTCGTAAAATTATCATTTGATTGCCAGGCCCTACCTGGATCTCTTGCATTAATTAACCACGAATCCGCAAATTCGGGGAGCCAGGAATAGGAGACTGGTTCATGATTTGTGCGCCCTTTTCTTTGTGCATGGAGAAACATTGACTCTCTTTTGCGCTTCTTGCCCTCCCAGCCCTAATAATCTCGCCTTCTAGTCCCGTCTCAATGAGATTTTCGAACTTAATTAGTTAATTTTATCGGTTATTATCGAGTGAATATTTTAAGAATTGGCATTTTTATTGCTTCTTAGTGCCTATTTTAAGAAATCCATTAAATCCGATAAAATTCGGTTAAATCTTGATAGAGTAAAATCATTGACTTCCCATAAATCCCAGCGACCCCTGCAATTTTTTCATAGGACTGCCGTGAAAAGCCAAGACTCAAAGATAAGAAATTCTAAGGCACGGCGATTTAAATGTCCTCGGGGGGAGGAGGTACAGGTGACGAAGAAATTGCGCCCTCATAGTGGTTTTACCCTCGTAGAGTTGATCATAGTGATAGTCATCGTAGGAACACTGGTTTCCATTGCTGTTCCTCTGTATTTGCAATACTCCGAAACGGCCAAGGTTCGAGAGGGATTGGGCATGATCAAGGCGATAATGACTTCCCAGAAGCTGGAAAGAGTGAAGACGTCAAAATTTTATACAGCCGCCGGTGGATCAGCCTCGACGACTTTCTTGCACAAGGGGATAGATGTACGGGAATCAGTGTATTTTACCTATGAAACGGTTGGAGATGCCGACAAATTTACCGTAACAGCCACTGCCACTGCTGAATCAGATATGACGGGAACCATCACCTATGATAGTGCAACCAGAACTTGGTCATGTACAGGGGATATTATAGAAAAGATGTTGCCCAAGGAATCGGAATAAAAGGAGAATGTTGAAAGATTATGGTTTAGAAGACCATAGGCTTATAGATCTCAGTTTATTATTTACGATAGTAATCCAGCTTTTGGCATAGATGCAATTTAAAATTTGGGATATTTTTGATCTGTTGGCCCGGGTTTCCCCTCATTACAATAATTCCGATATCAGCTGCGGCAGTTGCAACGTACTTATTCGTTGATCCCCGTGTTCTTGGTCCCACATTTAAGATGAACTCGAAACCGTGCCCTTTTGTCAAATCTATCGATTAGCGTTTGAAATCAAAGCTGGAGCGTGGATCAGCGAATTCGTCTGTTTCAGTTAGGATTCGTTCCCACCCGGGTTCGCGCTTCCCGATTCACCTTTGGGCGAATAGAACATTAGGTTTCTGGCAAAGAGAGCCAGCACGGATAGAAGTTCGTTCGAGGCAGACAGAAGCCTCATGCTTGAGGAAGCCGCTAGCTCGATTCAAGACTGAAGGAGTACCCCATGTCGTAAGCGAAAAAAGTAGCTTGACAACAGGCGGCCTCATAGAAGTATTCAATAAACCGACTGTCGTCTTGTGGGGGGGGTCGATCTAACCCGGCAGGAACCATGATTTATGGTGACTAGTAGCTTTCCGCCATTCATTTCTTGAGATATGGGATGGGCAGGTATCGTCACATGGGCTGAGGTTTTCACATTCTTATCATATCGTAACATCTTGAAAAATATAGATGATTGCAGTGGTTGGAAATTCATGAGGACAAGCTTAATTTATTATGAAGCAGTTGGCAAGGCTTATTCCATCTACAGAAAACATACGGACTCCCATTGCCGACCTTCCATTCTTCCATTTTGATGCAAACGCCTAAAAAAAATAGGTAAACCAAATGAAAGCGCTATCCAAAGGCTTATTGATTAAATTGGTGCCCGGTATTCTAAAACCACCATACTCTGTGTCTCTTCCGCCATAGAATATATTACCCCCAAAAGTTATCTGGAAGTCTTGGGCTATATCCCAGGTGGCCCGTGGTTGAAGTATACCGGAGGGGTCAGTTAGGTTATTGATTACTGTAAAAAAGACGTTGAATAGAGGGTGTAGCTCGACCCTAATGTGACCACTTAGGTAACTCCGCCCTAAAGTAAACAACTCTCCGCGGTCGAGGCGTTCCGAAATGTCCGGATCAGCAAATGCTTCCGTGTACTGGTTATTACCCAAGCCGTTATAAAAAAACTCCAAAAACCCATAGAAGTTCTTTTCCCACCAGACCCAGGAGTAGTCCATATTAGCGACTAAGGATAGATAGTCGTTATCTTCGTCCAGGAAGGTCCAAGTAGCATCCAACCGCCAGGCCGCATCGCCAAGATAACCGGTGCTGCCTAAGCCGACCACTTCATCTTTGAAGTGTTTGGCAGCCATGATATCAAACTCTGTGGTACCCCAGGCAAAATGCAGTTTTCCGGCCAAAGAGCTCTGGTTCCCTTCCACATCTCCGCTTGACGGGTCCCGCCTGGGTACATACAGAAACTGGAAGTCACCCATTTTGCTTACGGAAAACTGAGTGTAGATCATGTCATCCCCGATCTTGTTGTCCCGCTCAATATCCGTGGGTGAAAATGGGTTAAACAGGTCCATGGGGTTAAAAAGCAAGCCGTTCCCCCAAGTGACTGCCTGCCGACCGATACGGAACACACCCCATTTCGGCAGTAAGGTCAAGGAAAACCGGTCTAGCCGATGATACAGGATATAACCGTCATTTTCGGCAATGGTCTTGGTTAAATCCATAAAGCGCCGATCGTCTTCCACGGGCCGGGGGAGCAGTAAACCGTCCTTGAAAAGATCCGGGAAAAGCCTTTCCAATTCTTTGCCCTTATTTCGGGTATCACCTCCTGAAAGGACGGCTTCATAATGAGTTTCAAAATACCCCCACTCTCCAAAGAAAAGCTTGTTCTTCAGTCGCCCCTCGGTATTACCATCAAAGTATGTTCCGGTGCCCACCGGGTGAAAGACTGATTCGTCATCGGGCCATGAAGCGGCTCCACGGACCTTGATATATCCACCCCATTGGGCTTCGATTTTTTTGTACCAGGATTTAGGGGGTTTAGGTTGGTCCATAGAATTAAGAGCGGACTTATTTGGAGAATCCAATGATGCCCACGAGCGTATCGGGAGGATTTGGGCTAAAGAAATTCCTAACACCAGAAATCCAACCACTGTGAGGGATTTTTTAAGGTAATTTGTGATGGTCACGCTTACCCCAGCCCGGGTAAAATGATCCTTCATGCATTCATTAATGCCTGCTCTCCAACAATATTGTGAGGCTTATCGGCTCGGCCTTACCCGAAGCACTCCTGGTCCTACTTTTCCTTAACCTGGTCATCTACCACCAGGCCATCCCTGATGTGGATTAGCCGGCGGGCATAGTCCATGACCATGTGGTCGTGGGTTGAAAAGATAAAGGTGACTTTTCTCTTCTCATTCATTTCCTTCATCATTTCCAATAGGCCTTTTCCAGTCTTGGAATCTAGGTTGGCTGTAGGCTCATCCGCCAAAACGATGGATGGGTTGGAGACAATGGACCTGGCAACGGCTACCCGCTGCTGTTGCCCGCCGGAGAGCTCAGCAGGACGCCTGTTGTATTTGCCCTCCAAGCCCACATCATCCAATATGGCCTCGGCCCGTTTCCGGCGTTCAGTTACAGGCACGCCCTGAAGGAGCATAACGAATTCAACGTTTTCCAAGGCGGACAAAACCGGAATTAGGTTATAGGCCTGGAATACAAACCCGACCTTGTGTAACCGTAGGTTGGCCAGCTGCGATTGGGTCATCTCATCCAAGGCGTTTCCATCCATCATTACACTGCCCGAATCAGCTGAGTCCAAACCGCCGATGACATTGAGCATGGTGGTCTTACCTGACCCCGAGGGACCGGCCAAGGCGACAAAGCCTCCCCTTTTTATGAGCAGGCTCACGCCTCTGAGGGCTCGAACTACGACTTTGCCTAGCCGGTAAGTCTTTTTAACGTCCGTGCATTCTACGATATTCATATTCAACCTCCGAACGTGTTGTCTCTTACGAGTCACGGGATGCGGGTTAACATTTGTTCAACCCGCATCAACTCACGTGTGAGCCATGGCCTCCACCGGCGTAAACTTAGACGCCTTAACAGCCGGATACACACTCACCAAAAGTCCCAATATAAATACCACCACATTTGCCATGATTACGTCTTTGCCCTGGATTATCGGATAAATCACCCGAGACATACCGACGAATTCCAGGCCGGCGGCGAGGGAGGAAAGATCGATACCGGTGCCAGACAGGGCGAAAACACTCAAAAAGCCCAAGCTGTTCCCGATGACCATGGCGAGAATCAGGAGAAAAAATGATTCGGTGAGGACCTCTCTGATGATCCACCACGGCTTCATACCTAAAGCCTTGAGCAAGCCGAACTCCCGCATCCGCTCGAACACGGCCATCAGTGTGGTATTGACAATGCCGAAGCCCATGGCAATAAAGACTACTAAAAACCACAAGAAGATGAATCCGTCATACATCTTCAAGACTGCGGTCACCAAGGGCAGTAGCTCTTGCCAGCTCTGAACTTCATAATCGGAGGAGGGCAAAGCGGTCCGCAGGGCGGTAGCCACCTGGTCCACTTCCTGGTTGACGGGTAGGATTATGGATACTTCGGAAATGGATTTTTTCAACTTCAACATTTGCTGCGCTACAGGCATTGTTACAAAGGCGAACTGCTTCTCTGTGGCCTCCTTTTCGGCCCTGAAGATCCCAACAATACGGAAAGCCCGGGAAGCGATCTCTTGGCCGGTATCTTGTGACATGAGGACCAGCTTACGGCCCAATTTGGTCTCAAACTTGTCCACCAAGGCCTTGCCAACCACAATTCCGTACTTGTCATCGGGCATGAGGTAACGCCCCTGGGTGATGGCTTGCCCGATGAAGGAGATTTTACCTTCTCTGCGGGGGTTGATTCCCACCAAGGTCACACCGCTCGAGTGTCGAGCGTTGCTGGCAATGGCGTTGACCCGGACCCTGGAGGTCCACTGGGCGCCGGGCGGTAGGAGCTTGTTGAGGACGGTTTCCACCGCCTGGGGTCCGGCCATACTGTTTTCGATAGCCGGGTCATTTCGATAGCCTTTATGGTGCACCTGGATATGTCCGGTGAGCGTAGCGATACCGTTTCGAACCATCTGGTCAGCGATCCCCCGCATCAGAGCACCCAAAAAGATCATGCTCCAAACCCCAATAATTACCGCGGTCATAATGACAATGGTCCGCCTGGGGTTTCGCCATATGTTTCGCCATCCTAACTGGAAATACATAAAGTAATTCCTCTCGTTGTATTACCAGAATAGACCAATTACACGGATATCATCGCTTCTACCGGGCGAAGACGCCGGACCCTCAGAGCCGGATACAGGGCCGTCAAAAGGGTGATGACCAGCACGGCACCTGATCCCATCACGACGGAAAGCACCGAAAGCTGGGGAAACATCCGCTCGGCCAAACCATACTGACGCATAAGTTCGGACGCACCGGAAATCACGATTCCATGCTCCTGAAAATACCAGGTAATCAGGCTTCCGCCGATGATACCGATGACAATACCCACCATGGTCATGGTTGTGGACTCAATCAAGAGAAGTTTGGTCAACCGCCCCGGAGTGGTTCCCAAGGCCATAAGAACGCCGAACTCTCTCGTCCGCTCGAAGATAGTCATAAGGAAGGTGTTCAGAATGCTGAAGGCTACCACCACGATCAAAATGATATAGAAGATAAATCCGCTGACCAGATCCATCTGAATGGCCTGGATCAAACCGGGCATGAGTTCCATCCAATCTAAGGCCACCAGGTGGCCTTTTTTGTTTGTATTTTCGATGCCGGCAGCAACAGTCCTTTTTATCTCTGGCACGTACTCAAGAGATTTGACCAACACCACCACCTCGTGCACGGCCTCGTACATGGTATAAACATCTTGAAAGTACTTAAGGGGGATATGGATGGTGCTGCGATCGAATTCGTCCTGGCCGGAACTGAAAATTCCCTTTACCTTAACCATGGTGGCCGCAATAGATCCATCACGCCCCTGGCCCAGCACAACCAGTTCATCACCTAAGCCCACGAGCAGGTTCTTGGCCAGAAGCTTTCCCACCAAGGCTTGATCGGTATCGCCTGCGGATAGATAGTTCCCCTGGTGGACCAATTTCTCAAGGGTGGACACCTTGGCTTCCCTCACCGGGTCAATTCCGATCACGATGGCGCCATAGGTTCGTTCCTTGGAGGAGACGAGTGAGAAGGCGTTGGTTCGAAACGAATAAGCGGCCACCCCCGGAGTCTTCTCCAAAATGGCGCCTACCTCGGCCGGGTCTGGCACCACCAACCGTATGCTCCTTTTATCCTTATATCCCTTTGCTTGCACCTGCACATGGCCGGTATGGATTTTTACCGCGGAGTTGATCATGGTATCGTAGGAGCCAAACTGCCAGGACAGCATAAAGACTAACAGCAGGCTGGCAAATGCAATGGCTAGGATGGTAAGGATGGATCGCCTGGGATTCCGCCAGATATTCCGCCAGGCCATTTTGACGTCTATAGACAAGATGTCCTACCTCCTGGGGTTCTTCAATGAAGATAATGTAAAGAGACTATCGGGCAGATCTTGTTTAAACATAAGCTCCTTATAGTTTAACAGCGTATACTCATCCTTCACGTCTGATTTCTGCATCTTCCACACCTTGGGAAACAGCTTACCGCCCAGCATCTGGATCTGCTGGCCGGTCATGGCCTTGACGAGCTTGAGGTCCTCATCATAAAACTCCTGGCTCAATAAGATGTGGTCTTCACGAATTTTAAGCTTTTGCATCCCCCACACAACCGGCGCTTCAGGTTTGGGCGTGGACTTGATAACGTATACCTTTTTTCCATCATGGATCTCAGTCCCTGTAATCGTATGGGTGTAGTCCTCGATTACGCTATCGGACTTGGCCAGGTCGTTATTGGAGAAATCCGAACCCATCCAGGCTTGGGACATCATCGAGGGCGGAAGCTTGATAACCCGGTTGACCTTGGGATTGTGAGTCCACATCTCCCTACCTCTCTTGAGGGAGCCGTTCCCATTATCCTTGGGAGGGGCAAGGATGATAAAGATGCTGTCTTTCTGCCCTTTGGTCCAGGCCTTGATAGTTATTACCCGTTCCCAATTCGGTCGATGAATGGTCATATCCACCGTGGAAATGGAAGCCTCACCACGGTAATAACTCACGGCGGCCTCCACCAGAGCCTGGGCGTCTTGTCCATTTGCCTTTGCGAACAGGGCGACAAAAACAAACAAGCTCAGGCAGAGGTCCACGATTGATTTTGTTGTCATGCCGCACTCCTAATAATTCCGTTGAATTTGGCTAAGCATGAACTGCTAGAAAACATTTTCATGATTTCAACCGGCTAGACCTCTGATGAGAACGGTCATAAATCTTTTGGCCGTGGTCAAAGGATTAAAGGCCTCGTCAAACCACGCCTGAAGGAGCAGGGCGTCCCAGGTTCCCACCAGCGCAGCGGCGACAGACGCAGCGTCCACGTCCGGCCGGAACTCACCACGCTCGATTCCTTCCCGGATCAAGGCTGAAACGATGTGGCGAAAATCACCGTAACCCTCTCTGAAGGCCTGTTTAAACCGTTCCCGCATTTGGGACGAAGCCGAGGCAGACCAGAACTCCATAACTAATGAGTACAGGTCTTCCAACTCGACCCAGGAGTGCATCAGCGATTCGGTCAGGGCCTCCAGCCGTTCTGACGCCGATCCACCTAAAGCCGAAATACTGACCTTGGCCTCTGCGCCTGTCTTTTGCACAAACCACTCAAACACGGCAAAGAAAAGGTCCTCCTTGCTATCGAAGTATTCGTAAAGCGTACCCTTGCCGATTCCAGCCTCAACAGCGATGTCTGCCACGAGGGTGCCGGAGAACCCGCGTCGAGCGAAGACTTTGGCCGCGGCCTCGACGATGCGTGTTTTTTTCTCTTTTTTGTTTTTCTGGCGAAAAGCCAAGTTCACACTTCCCTTTTTCCGACCAGCCGGTCACAGGAAAAAAACAAGTTATAATACTTCAGAATTGATACAGATTTAGTGACCGACCGGTCAGTCAAATATTAACATATGACCAGCATAGTATCAAGTGAAAAAATGAAATACTCTGGACCTCAATCATCAGTAAGTGCTAACGAGGAGAGTTGGAAAGGGTTCAGACTAAAGAATTCCCCATTGAAGTTGGTCGTATTTCTGGGGCATGGAAGCAAGTATTCGATGTTCATAGAGTCAAACAGGTTCGTCAATTTGGGCATGCTTTTTTTGTTTAATACAAGATGTTATCGATCATCGGGGGGCAAGCAAAAAGTATCGATTTGCGTTGGAATTATTTGCCTTGAAGGATATCCATCCATCGAATTGCCTCAGAAAGCCTGGAGATGGGCTCTCCTCCACCTTCCCTTAATTCTTCCCTGTCCAAATAATCCCACCTTCAAATCCACCTCAGTCAGATTTTGTGAAATTCTGAGAATCCTTTTTGAATAGGCGTGACCCGCATATCAATCTAACTCAAAATACAGTATTTCTCCATATAAAATACAGAGATTACCCTATTCACTCTTTAATAGCTCTGTTTTTATCTTATCAACATGCCCCACATTTGCCGACCTGATTAATCAGAGGATATATAGACATGGATGAAAAGCGGAAATCCCCCCGGTTTCCCGTATCGGGACTGGTCATTTGCTCTCGCTACGGGAGGCAGATGACCATGCGAACTCTCAATATCAGTCTGGGCGGATTGAAACTGACGGCCAATTTTGATTTACGAATTGGTGAGGCCATGGATTTGGCCATTCTCATAAATGGCACCAGAATACAGTGCAGGGGAACGATACTTGCTATCGAAGAGTTTGGGAATAAGGTTCAGGCAAGGTTGCGTTTCAACCGCACATCGAATTCCGAGCATAGGAAATTGTCCGATTATTTGCATACCCTTTATTGGGGACGCCTCCAGAAGTGGGTAATCGGTGGGATATTCATTCTGTCAGCTTATATCGCCTACCTTTTCATCCGCCCTTACCTTTGAAGATTTTGCTACCCTCCTCCTTTATTCCAGCCCTCTCTTTGTTTTTTTCTCAATCCACTGATGCTTAAGAATACAAGATGTATTCGACTGATCTCACCGGTGGGTGATTTTAGCGATTAGCGATAGAAATATTGACTCTCACCCAACCGGAGAGACCGGCATCGAATTTCTTTCCGCTCCCAAAAGGTGTGGGACTCAGGTGTGGGACTTTTCCTGAAATGGATCACAAAATCTGATAAAATCCCACACTTTCTCCTACACCGTCACCCCAATAATTTCGGCAACTTATAGGTAATTCAGGTACTTACAAAAACTGTGTCATTACCCTTTCACGCCGGCAACAGGGACGCTGGCTTGGTACGAGTTCACTGTTACTAAACCGTACCTGGGCAGGGTAAAGATGACATCGTTGAATTGTTTCGAATAGAGGTGAAAGGTTTTAATGGGAGATTTTGTGAAGAGCTGATGACGACATCCAGTGGGGGTTATACGTCTTCCAAACTGTCACTAAACTGTAACCATAATGTAACCGTCAAGGCCCAAAAACACCCAATAAGAGCCAACTTAAGCCAACATAACAAAAAACCGCAAATCATTGACTGAGTTGGATTTGCGGCTATTTTCAAGGTACCCCCGGCCGGACTCGAACCGGCGACACAGGGATTAGGAATCCCTTGCTCTATCCATTACTGAGCTACGGGGGCGCACAGTTCTTATTAACATTCTTTAGGAATTGTGTCAATATGGGCCTAATTTGAATGGAACCTTTCCTATTACCCATTCCAACTTTTGCTTACATTTTCCCTCCCCTTTTTCCCAATGACCAATTCGACAATCTCTCTTTCCTGGAGCTCCAAACCCAGCTTCATTCTTGAAAATTTTTGACCTTCTACAAAATCTATGGTATTGAATCTGCTAACATCCGTTTTAGGATTCCAAGGGAAATGGTGATGGATTACCGATGGAAAGTAGTATTATTGGGAGTATTCTCACTTCCACTAATAGTCCATTTCGGCTGTATTCCCAGCAAGAGATTGACAGTGGCTGCTGTTGGCTCAATTCTGGAGGATATAGCCAGTTCTTCTTCCAAGCAAACGGACGTCACCGTCATCCGTGAGGGAACGCCGGCCTATTTGATGCTCATCGACGGGTTCATTGAAGCTTACCCACACAATGAGGAGCTCTTGATAGCCGGTGCGAAGGCCTATTCTTCATATGCCGCGCTCTTCACAGACCAAGATCAGGAAAAAGCCAAGGGGCTCTACTTGAGGGGAAAACAATACGGGATCAGGGCGCTATCAAAACACGGCCAGTTCGAGGAACTTCTCTCCAAGCCCGTCGATCAATTTCGAACCTGTTTACCAGGGTTGGGCAAAAAGGACGTACCTGCCCTCTTCTGGACCGCAAGTTCTTGGGGAAACTGGATCAGCCTAAGCACTGATTCCGTGGAGGCCATGGCGGAAGTTCCTAAGGTGTTGTGTTTGATGGAGAGAGTTCTGGAGTTGGATGAGGGCTTCTACTATGGGGGGGCTCACCTCTTTATGGCCGTGTATCACTTGTCCAGACCTAAGGCGTACGGCGGGAATCCGGAAAAGGCCCAGCGGCATTTCGAAAAGGCCTTTGAGGTGAGCCAAGAGAAATTCCTCATGTCCCATGTCTTGTATGCCAAATACTACGCTCGCCAGACCTTCGACAGAGAGCTTTTCGTATTGACTCTGGAAAAAGTCCTGGAGACTCCAGCCGACTCAGTTCCTGAGCTGACATTACTGAATACCATGGCGAAACATCAGGCGAAGGGGTTATTGGAGCGGGTTGATGATTACTTTTAAGATCATTCTCCTTTTGAGGAAATCCACTAAAGCCGCCTCCCTTGTGGCAGGTATCCTCATCCTTCTGGTTTTTGGCTATCCGGCATCAGCTGGACCAGGTGAGGAGCAATTTATGATCAAGCTCGCTACCCTGGCCCCAGAAGGAAGCCCATGGATGAACACATTCCATGAGGTAAACGACGAGATAAAAAGAAAGACAGATGGGAGGGTCAAGCTGAGAGCCTACCCCGGAGGTATCCTAGGTGGAGACAGAGATATGCTTCGAAAAATAAGAATCGGCCAAATCCATGCCGGTGGATTCACGGGCATGGGGCTTGGATCGATAAATCGGGATATCTTTGTCATGGAAATTCCCTTCCTGTTCCAAAACTATGGGGAAGTGGACTATGTCCTGAGCAAGATGGATGATCCCTTTAGAAGGGGGTTCGAAAAAAAGGGTTACGTGCTCCTTGGTTGGTCAGAGATAGGGTTTGTGTATTTGCTATCAAATGTTCCCATAACCTCGGTAAAGGACATAAAAGGGAGGAAGGTATGGCTCTGGGAGGGCGACCCTATCGCAGGTCCAGTACTTCGAAAGGGAGGCGTTATGCCCATTCCTCTTGGTATCCCCGACGTCCTCATGGCACTTCAAACCAACCTGATTGATGTCGTGTATGCTTCACCCCTGGGGGCGATTGCCATGCAGTGGTTCACCAAGGTGAAATACGTGACGAATTTGCCATTGATCTATTCCCTGGGCGGTATCTTGGTGAACAAACGGATGTTCGAGAAAATTCCTTCAAATCTCCAAGAAATCGTCAAAGAGGTATTTCAATACCATAGTTCCCTCCTCAATGAGCGCACGAGAAGGGATAATGATGAGGCAATCAGAGTCATGGTTAAACAAGGGATAAAGCTCGTTACCCCAACCGAAGAGGAAACGGAGAAATTCAAACGAATTAGCCTTGAAGCCATAGATGAACTGGGCGACAAAGTCTTTTCCACGGATGTTCTCAGTGAGGTGAGGTCTTATATAAACCAGTACAGAAAGGCACAGGAGGGGAAATGATGCGGGGCATTGGTAGGCTTTTGAAAGGGGGCCTACGGCTCCTCGATAAGCTGGAATATCTGGTTCTCGGTTTTTTGTTTGCCATTATGGTGGGACTGGCCTTTCTCCAGATTTTTCTCAGGATTTTTCTTGATACCGGGATACTGTGGGGAGACCCGCTTTTGAGGCATCTGGTACTCTGGGTTGGTCTCCTGGGGGCAACCATGGCCACCAAAGAGGGAAAACACATCAACATCGACCTCATCTCAAGGCTTCTACCCGACAGGGAGAAAGTTGCGATTCAAGCGTTGACCGATCTCTTCTCAACGTTCATCTGCATCCTTTTGGTAGCGGCTTCCCTGAAATTCATCAAGGGTGAATTTCAGGCCGTTTTCTTCGGCTTGTTAGAGGTACCCATCTGGATCGTTGGGGTTATCTTCCCCGTTGCCTTCGGACTCATCGCCCTCCGCTTTGCCATGAGGGGCATTCGGAATGGAGCCTTGGCTCTTAAGGGAAGTACTCGATGATATTTCTCTCCGGCATCATTACCGTCGCCCTTGCCCTCTTGGGTACACCGCTTTTCATCATTATTTCGGCCAGTGCCCTGTTGAGCTTCTACCTGGTGGGTATTGATTCGTCAATTGTTACCAACGAGATGTACAGGATGGCCAATACCCCGATGCTCATTGCCATCCCTTTGTTCGCTTTTGCGGGTTACGTCCTTGCGGAAAGCCAGGCTCCGAGTCGCCTGGTCAGGGTTTCCAAGGCAGTCCTTGGATGGTTACCGGGGGGATTAGCGGTTGTTGCTCTTTTAGCCAGCACCCTTTTTACCGCCTTCACGGGTGCTTCCGGGGTCACCATTATCGCCTTAGGGGGGCTTCTTTTTCCCGCCCTAATGAGTGAAAAATATCCTGAGAAATTTTCCCTTGGACTCTTGACCACCTCGGGAAGCTTAGGGCTTCTCCTTCCACCGAGTCTCCCCCTCATCCTTTACGGGGTCGTGACCAAAACGAACATTGATCAACTATTCATCGCCGGCATTGTGCCCTGTATGCTGCTGGTGCTTTTATTATCTCTCTTCAGCGTGTATAAAGGTGTGGAAGCTGAGATACCATCGTCAAGGATTACCTTGCGAGAGGTAATCGAGGCCATAAGAATCGCCAAGTGGGAACTTCCCCTACCCGCTCTTGTTCTGGCCGGGATTTACAGTGGCTATATTGCTATAAGCGAGGCAGCCGCCATTACTGCTTTCTGTGTCATTGTCGTGGAGGTCGGTATTTATCGAGAAGTTAGATTAAGAGATCTTCCTCGGATTATGCAAAAGAGCATGGTACTGGTGGGAGGAATCCTGATCATCCTGGGTGCCGCGCTGGCTTTTACCAATTACTTGGTCGATGCGGAAGTACCCATGAAGATATTGGATCTTCTCAAAGCCCGTATTGCAAGCAAATTGGTCTTCCTCATTATGCTCAATGTTTTCCTTCTGGTGGTAGGGTGTATGATTGACGTTTTTTCCGCATTGGTGGTAGTCGTTCCCCTGATAAGCCCCATCGCCCAGGCTTATGGTATACACCCCGTTCATCTCGGTATCATCTTCCTCGTTAACCTGGGGATCGGTTACTCAACTCCTCCCGTAGGCATGAATCTTTTTATCGCGAGTTTCCGTTTTGAGCGGCCGGTGCTGAAGCTCTATATGGCCTCCCTTCCCTTTCTGGCAATTCTCTTATTGGCACTGATGATTGTCACCTATGTCCAAGGCCTGAGCTTCTTCTTGCTAAAAATGGTTGCCCCTTAACCTGCTCAACCTTCTAGTGATGAGAGGCATTGGATGGGATTAACATCCAAAGGGTCTGGTCTGCCGACGAAATTTGAGGATATCCTGTGGCTCATTATGGTCTTAGGCTGCATTGCCAATCATATAGTGCAATCCGATCTTTCGGCATGAATCCTTCCTTTCGCCTCAAACCGGAAATCTTAATTCAGCGAGAAGGGTGATATGGAACGATCATTTAACGGTAGCCTGAAAATAGATGTCATGGATGAATTTGGCATCCGGTTTCAATATTTTGATCTGCAGCGGGTTCTTATCTCCAGTGTGAAATCGATAGGATTCGGCCAAGTTATTAGCGATAAAACTAACCTTTGCCATTCCTTCATACCGATCCGAATCCATCCTGACCCATAGGGAAACTGAAAGCCCGCCTTGCCGATCAATGAATGCCCAGTTGACTTTAGTATCGTGAATCAACCATCGAAAAAATTGTTCATCTATCACTGAAGATTGAGAGATCCCCTGTTTCAGGGAAAATTCACTCCTCGCAACCCAAGCTTCCCGCTTCCAGGCCAGTTTCACCCAATTCCCTATAACTCGTTCCACCAGGGGCTGCTCCCCCCTTTTCATCTTGGCTATTACCTTATAATTTTTACTTGGGCCGGATCTTACCAAAAGGGTCCTTGCGGTTACAGTGCCAATTTGGGCCAAAGCAACGCTTTTCGCAAAGAATGTAGCCATAAGGACTATCCATATCGTCTTCTTTATCATGGCCTACCTCCAAGGTTTGACCCCACGATTATTTGGTGAAGTTTCCCGGCTTTTTCGGTTTTCAAGGAGTTATTCAAAAAATTATGAGATCCTCCCCCATTTACTGCTTGACAGCCCCCATTAATTGAATAATAATTGGAATCAAGACATTCTCCAAAAGGAGGTGTGGTAAATGAAGGGTGTCATTCTATTCCTCCTGATATGCTTTTCGGCCTTGATTTTTCCCTCTTTGGTCCATACCCAAAGAGCCCCAGGATTCCATGGGCCGGGGATTGTCGCTTATTCAGGGCGTTATTTCGCGGATCTCTCATCGGCTGAATATTCTTCCTATGATCGAAAGATGAGCATGTACGTCGCGAAAAGAATCAAGGAGAAATACCATGTGGACTTGGATTATGAATCATATTCTGCCTTCGACTTGCTTGAAATAGAGGCCCTCTTGAAATGTAAGAGAGCAGACGAATCGGTGGAATCCCTTCTTAAACGCTTTCAAAGCTGAACCGCATCACCCTTCCTACTCTTTCGGCTTATATTTCTCCATTTAGGTCTCAAGCCTCATGGAAACCTGTCCGGTGACTTTATTGAGATAGTGGTATCGCTTGCATCTCTGGCAGACGTACTTCTCAACATCCGCATAGGTTTTATGAGGTCCTATGTAGTTCAGGATTCCCTGGCCACAGTGGAGACAACCATGCATGGGTTTCACGGACAATTCCCTATCCTCTCTTGAGATATCCTCCCCTTCTATCACCCGGGAGGGAGTCCAGGTGAATGCCAATGGAAGAGGAATTACCGAAAGGGAGCAAGGATAGTAGCCCCTGCCTCATTCGAGGCTTCAACGGCAATATCGCAAGGCAATGCTTATCCGAAACGGTCAAATCACCTCATCGAAAGTTACCGATTTTCGCCTTATGGTCCTCCTCAACTTCTCCAGGGCCTTTGATTCGATCTGCCTTACCCTTTCCCTGGTGAGGCTGAATCGTTTGCCAATGGCCTCTAATGTTTGGGGATTGCCATCATCGAGCCCATATCGGAGTACGATGACCCTCTTTTCCTGTTCACTTAACCCTTCTAACCATGAGCTCACCTTCTCAAATCTTTCGATATTCTCGAGAAGGGAGATGGGTCTATCGGAATCCTCATCGCGAATGGTATTCTTTAAGGAATAGTCAGTATCTTTCCCGATAGGGGAATCAATGGAGTACGTTCTGTTAACCACCTTCTTTAGCCTTTCGATATAATCCGGCTTCAGCTTCATCATTGCGGCAATTTCTTCATTTGAGGGTTCCTGCTTGAGCTGGTTGAAAAGGGACTTTACCACCCTGGCGAGCTTGTTGAGATCGCTACTAATATGTATGGGAAGCCTAATCAGGTGGGCCTGATTAACAACGGCTCTTTCGATGGATTGCCTGATCCACCAAACGGCATAAGTAGAAAAGCGGCTCTTCTTAGCGGGCGAAAATCGCTCAACCGCTTTGATCAAGCCGATATTTCCCTCTTCAATGAGGTCGGATAAGGGCAAACCCCTGAAGAGGTATTTTTTGGCGATTTTGACAACCAATCGCAGGTTAGATTCGATCATCTGGGTGCGGGCTTCAGCATCACCTCGCCGAATTCTCTCAACGAGGGCCTTCTCCTCCTCCGGGGAGAGAAGAGGGGATTTCTTCAAGTCATTTAGGTATAACTTGATGAGGTCTGGGGAAGATCCATCATCCTCATACTCTTTCAAGTATTGATAGATCTTCTTCCTTTCTCTCGCCATAGCCGAGACCTCATGGCAGCAAAAGTCTGGGGTTAATGGGTCTGTTGTTCATACGGATTTCAAAATGGAGGTTTGGACCGCTTGTTGTACCCGTCCTTCCCAGCCTTCCGATAATCTGACCCCTTCCGACTTTTTCCCCCTCCGCCACGCCATTTACCTCGTTGTGGGCATAAACGGTAATAAATCCTTGCCCATGCTCCATGATGATGATATTTCCGTACCCTTTTATCTCGTTTCCGCTATAGAGGACTCTGCCGGAATTAGCAGCCATAATGGGGGTACCCACGGGGGCTGAGATGTCTATCCCATCGTGTTTTGTCGTACCCCGTATGCCGAATTCCCGCGTGATTTTACCTCTTATGGGCCAGATGAAACGCCCTTTTGCCGAAGCGATCCTTTTCGGATCCTCCGCGCGTCCCCTTCTTCCTCCGATATCATCGATATAGATATCGACCTTCAGCACCTTTTTTGCGCCTGGAATAAATATCCTCTGTCCTACCCGGATTTTGCTGGGGTCTTGAATGTGGTTTACTCGGGCCACCGCATCGATATGGACCCCATAGGTTTTAGATATCCTCCAAAGGGTCTGGTGCCTTTTCACCGCATGATAAACCCCTGTCCCCGGATAGCTCGGAGGGATCGAGCGACACGCGCCTAAAATGACGAAAAAGAGAAAAATGGCCAAATATCGTCCCTTCAACCCTTAAGCATCCCTCCCTTCCGAAATTTTGAGGGCCTTTTCAATTGCTTCGGCCGCCGTTTTGGCCCGGATTATCCCCTCTATATCCCAGGTGTTCAACCCGATTATGGTTTTTTTTAATTTCAGCCCGATAGCTATTTCGGAGAGGGTCCCGTGCTCCCCTGATATGGCGATGAGGCTATCCGAAGAATGGGCAATGAGAATGTTTCGGGCATGCCCCAGGCCCGTTACGATGGGGATATCGATGTAGCAATTTGCCTCTTCCTTGGATGTCCCAGGCAATATACCGATGGTGAGGCCCCCGGCCTCTTTCGCGCCTTTGGATGCGAATTCCATTACCCCTCCCAGACCTCCACAAACTAAGACAGCACCCCTTTTTCCGATTTCCCTCCCCACTGCTTCAGCAAGCTCCGCTATCTCCGCGTTACAACTTGACGCTCCAATAACTCCGATGAGCATCCATTCCCCCCTAGAGGTTCTCCCATTCAGAAATGCAACGCCTTCAAAGGAAGATATCTACTCCTCTTGCCAACCGTTTTTTCCGATCAATCTTACAAAATGGCAACCGCCCATTTCCTGTCGCTTAAACCCCCTTTTCATTCTAGTAACCCTGACAAGGATCTGGGAAAAAGCATCTCCAACGGGAACAACAAGCCTCCCTCCCACCGTCAATTGGTCGAGTAGGGGTTGGGGAACGTCTGGAGCCCCTGCCGTCACGGTAATGGCTTCAAATGGAGCCTTTTCCTTCAACCCTTGAGTTCCGTCGGATACCCCTATTTCCACGTTATAGTAGTGGAGTTCGTGGAGGAGCGTCCTGGCTCTATTGGCCAGTGACCGTATCCGTTCAATGGAGTAAACCCGTTCCGCCAACTCCGCAAGGATTGCCGCCTGATAGCCGGAACCCGTACCTATTTCCAATACCCTTTCTTCCCCCTTTAGTTCAAGGGCTTCGGTCATCAATGCGACCATAAAGGGTTGGGAGATGGTCTGCTTTTCCCCTATGGGCAAAGGATAGTCGTTATAGGCCTGGCCTTGAAGTGCTTCCTCCACGAAGAGATGTCGGGGGACTTTGTTCAGGGCATTCAACACCCTTATGTCTTTGATACCCCTGGAGGCGATTTGTTCATCGACCATTCTCTGTCTCGCCTTGGAAAAATCGAGCTTGTTGAACACAGCAATTCCTTATCTCCGGCGCCGTCTATTGCTCCGCCTTATTCTTCAATTCGTTGAGTTTAATCAAAGCCTCAATGGGGGTCATTTTCTCGATATCAATGGTTAACAATTCCTTCTTAAGGGGGTTTTCTTGAGCTTGGAATAAATCCAACTGTGTCGCTCTTCCCCGCGATCCCCTTCCCTTCCCCCTCGCTATCTTGGGCATTCCGATCTCATCCAGTTCGCTGCTTTCCAGATTTTTGAGAATCTCCCTTGCCCGAGCAAGGACTTGTTCCGGAAGGCCTGCCAATCGGGCCACCTGAATGCCATAGCTCCGATTAGTCGCGCCTTCCATGAGCTTCCTCAAGAAGACCACCTCTTCATTCCATTCCCTCACGGCGAAATTATAATTCTTTACCCTCTCCTTAGTCATGGCCAGTTCCGTCAGCTCATGATAGTGGGTAGCAAACAGGGTTTTTGCTCCTAACTTAGGGTAGTCATGGATATACTCCGCCACCGCCCAGGCAATACTCACCCCGTCAAAGGTACTCGTCCCCCTGCCTATCTCATCCAAGATGACGAGGCTCCTGGGAGTGGCATTACCCAAAATGTTGGCCGTCTCGACCATCTCAATCATAAAGGTGCTTTTCCCCTGAGCCAAATTATCAAATGCACCCACCCGGGTGAATATCCGATCTACAAGTCCAATAGTCGCCTCGCGGGCCGGGACGAAACTGCCTACCTGAGCCATCAGGACGATCAAAGCCACCTGCCTGAGGTAGGTCGATTTACCGGCCATATTGGGGCCCGTGACAATTATCAGCTGGTTTTTCCCACAATCCAGCCTCACATCGTTTGGGACAAATCGCTCACCCAGATCCAAGTTTTCTATCACCGGATGTCTGCCATCGATAATGACGATTTCGTCTCCTTCGTTGACAATGGGCATCACATAGTCTGAACGATCTGCAACCTCCGCCAGGGCTATCAGGGCATCCAACGTCGCTATGGCAGAAGCCGTGCGCTGAACCCGGTGTGCCTGGGCCGACGTCATCTGGAGCACTTCTTGGAACAATTCGTACTCAAGGCGGTTGATCCTCTCCTCCGCGCTGAGAATCTTGGATTCATATTCCTTTAACTGAGGTGTGAAGAACCTTTCAGCATTGCTCAAGGTCTGTTTCCTTATGTAGTAATCGGGGACTAGGGACAAATTGCTCTTGGTTACTTCGATATAATAGCCAAAAACCTGGTTGAATCGGACTTTCAGGGTGCTAATTCCCGTCTTGGCCTTCTCCTCGGCCTCGAGATTGGCGACCCACTGTTTTCCATCCCGTTTGATGGAGCGCAGTTCATCCAGTTCTGAATGGTATCCGTCTCTGATAATTCCCCCCTCCCTAAGGCTAAACGGGGGATTATCAACGATGGATCGGCCAATACCGTCGGCCAAATCCCTTAGCTCATCAATTTGCCCTCCTATATCGGCTAAGAACCTCCCTTCCATTTCCTTCATCAGCTCTTTGATCCGAGGGAGGCAGCCCATGGAAACTCTTAATCCGATTAGATCCCTGGCGTTGGCGCTTCCCATGGATATCCTGCTTATGAGCCGTTCAAGGTCAAAAACCTCCCTCAGACACCCCCTCAACTCTCTTCTCTCGATCTTCTTCTCCTTTAACTCGGACACACCCTCCAAACGAGCCCGAATCTGGCGCAAATCCAACAGCGGATAGTTCACCCAGGTTCGCAGCCTCCTGCCTCCCATGGAGGTCATCGTTTCATCGAGAAGGCCGAGCAATGATCCTTTCTTTTGCCCTCCCATAAAGGTCCTGGTCAGTTCAAGATTCCTCTTGGTCGCCTCATCCAAGATCATATAATCTCCCACGCTATAGGGGAGCATCGAATGGATATGTCCAAGGTTTATCTTTTGATTTTCGGTTACATAGGAGAGAATTGCCCCTGCCGCTGAGAAGGCAATGGGGATACCGCTATTGAAGAGTCTCGTCGACGCATCCTCCCCCAATTGGGAGGTGATCAGGGCCTTGGCATGCTCGAAATTGTATACAGAATTAGGAAGGTAATTGAAGAGTGCCGTTTTAAAAGTATCCCTGAGCCGATTGTGCCACCGAGTCTTCTTGGACCCGTCGGGAATCAGGATCTCCCTTGGCTCATTTCGAATGGCCTCTTCGAGCACGATATCGAAATTGGCAACCTGACAGAGTTTAAACTCCCCTGTGGAGAGATCAAGGAAGCCCAGACCAAACCCAACGCTTCCCAGGGCGAGGCTCATGAGGAAGTTATTTTCCTTTGCCTCCAAGGTCTCGGGATCATCGATCAGGCCTGGGCTGAGGACCCTAACGACCTCCCTCTTGAGGAGACCCTTAGCATCCCCGGGATCTTCCACCTGTTCGCATATGGCGACTTTATGGCCTTTTCGGATCAATTTCGAGATGTAGGGCTGTGAGGAATGCCATGGAACACCGCAGAGTGGGACGCTATCTTCTTGGCCCTTGTCCCTCGAGGTGAGGGCTATCTCCAATTCCCTTGAGGCAATCTCGGCATCATCGAAGAACATCTCGTAAAAGTCACCCATACGGAAAAAGAGGATAGCATCGGGATACTCCGACTTCATGCGCAGATATTGTCTCATCATGGGAGTTGATTTCTTCCCTTTCACCTCACCACACCGAGAAGGAGCGTTTAACCTTTATTTTCAATACAGTAACAAAATATCCCCCCAAAGTAAAACAAAAAGGATCCCAGAGTCCCTTGTACCTCCTCGTCGAAGCTTCAGTGCTTCGGGGTCCCTTACCCCTCAGCAGGTTGAGGCTGAGAGGTTGGAAGAGAGAGGCTAAGGATAAAGATAAGGTTAAGGCTGAGGTTAAGGTTAAGAGCTCAGGGTCCAAGACTCACGACGAAGCCTACCCCCCTCGATGAGTACCCCATTTCTTCGGCAGATTTCGCTCAGGAACAACGCCGTTCTCCAGGAACTCGTAAAGCTTCTAAAAGGGTATTGTCTTTTTGAATGGGTTTCTGTAATCTTATTCTATCTCATTCCTTATTGTGTCCGATTGGAAAAACCTATTAACTGGAGGTTTGAGATGAAGTTCCGTAGATCCATTTCCCTTTTTACGATTATCCTCTCGGCCACGGCAATGATTTACGGATGTGCCGTAAACCCGGTTACCCAAAAGCGGGAAATCATGATTTATAGCGATGCTGCGGAAGTGGAAATGGGAAAAAAAGCTCATGTTGAGGTTCTGCGGCAATATGGGAAGTATGATGATCCAAAACTTCAGCGCTACACAAACGAAATCGGACAGAGCATAGCCAAAGTATCTCACCGGCCCAACATCCAATATCACTACATGGTGGTCGATAAGCCCTTTATCAACGCCTTTGCCCTCCCCGGGGGCTACGTTTATATCACGAGAGGAATGCTTGCTTATCTCAATAGTGAAGCCGAACTGGCAGGAGTCCTGGGGCATGAAACGGGACATATCACGGCCAGACATGGCGTGAAGAGACTTCAGAAGGCGATGGCCTCCCAGTTCATCCTGGCGGGAGTAGCCATCGCCACTGAATCCGGGGGGCTCGTTCAGGGTAGCAGCATCCTCCTGACGGCTGCTCTCCAGACTTACAGCCGCAAGGACGAGCACCAAGCTGATGAGGTTGGAAACCTGTATGCCTTTAAGGCTGGATATGATCCCACAAAGAGCATGGGATTTCTCAAAACCCTTAAAAAGATGGACAAGACGACTCCCAGCGCAGTGGAAGTCATCTTTAGAACCCACCCCCTGACCAAGGATCGAATCGATAGGGTCGAGGCCCAATCCCGTGAGCTCTCTCGACAGGGCCGAGGGAGGGATTTAAGAACCCGATCCGACGAGTTTATTTCCCGCCTAGATGGTATGGTCTTCGGCCCCGGAGAAAAAGATGGGGTAATTGAGGAAAACATCTATCGGAATAGATTCTACCGGTTTTCCATTTCCGCCCCCTCTGGTTGGAAGATCGAACGGGGGGATGCTGGGGGCTCTCTCATGATGAAACACCCCACAAAGGACTACTACTGCCAGACGTTGGTTTCCGAGTTAGAAGCGGAGATGCCCCCGGGCCAATTTGCCCGATCATTCGAGACCAAATCCGGGCTCAAGAGGCTCTCCGACAGCCAGATGACGATCAGTGGATCGGAAGCCTTCGTTGCCCTTTACTATCCACGATCCAGCAAGGGGGTGACCTTGACCGTTGAAATTGCATACGTGGTGAGGGGAAATACGGGTTTTATAGTAGCCGGGATTACTCGGGCTCCATATTTCGATCAAGCCAAGCCCTCCTTTCGACAGGTCATGAAAAGCTTCCGATTCCTGACCAAGGCCGAGGCGGAGCGAATTCCCCTTTACCGGCTGAAGGTTTATGCCGTTAGAAAGGGGGATACGTTCCGTTCCATCTCGAAGAAATTCTATGGAACACCCGATAAGGCTCCGGAGATTATGGAGTTTAACGAGATAACCGATGAGTCGTCCTTACGGCCCGGTAAGAAGTTGAAGATAAAACCTGCGATAAAGGAGGGATAGGGAAATCCTTAAGGATAAAGGGCCGGAATTTCGAGGCCCATATTCTCCGGGAAATCACACATGATGTTCATGTTTTGAATGGCCTGTCCGGAGGCCCCCTTCATGAGATTGTCGATGGCGGATATCGCGATGAGCTTTTTCATCTGTTGGTTCACCTTTAATCCGATGTCGCAGAAATTTGATCCCCTCACATCCAATGTATTGGGGAATTTGCCCAAGGGGCAGACCCGAACGAAGGGCTCTTCCCTATAGAAATCTTCAACCCATTTTAAAACGGTTTCGGTAGCTACGTCTTTTACGAGCTCGCAGTATATCGTGGTCAGGATCCCCCGGCTCATGGGAATGAGATGGGGTGTGAAGATGACCGAAAGGGAGTGCCCGGCAAGTCCGCTCAGTTCCTGTTCGATCTCGGGGCAGTGCCGGTGTTCGAGGACCTTATATGCCTTCAGCCCTTCATTTACCTCGGAAAATTGGGTTTCCAAGGAGAGTTCCCTGCCAGCACCACTGACTCCTGATTTAGAGTCGATAATGATCCCCTCGGGGGTAATGGCGTCCCGTTTGATTAAGGGTATTAGGGGAAGAAGCGCCCCTGTTGGATAGCAGCCCGGATTTCCCACGATTCCGGCTCCTTTAATAAGGTCACGATAAAGCTCGGGCAGACCGTATACCGTATCCTTCAGCAACTCTGGGCAGGTGTGCGGTTGATACCATTTCTCGTAAACCCGATGATCTCGGAAGCGAAAGTCCGCACTGAGATCAACGATCCTCTTTCCCCTTTCATGAAATAGAGGAACAACCTCCATGGCCGTCTTATGGGGAACGGCTGAGAATATGAAATCCGATTCTTCAGCCACTTTTTCCATGGGTGCATTTCGGCATCGAGATTCTATTCGACCCCTCAGGGATGGAAAGACCTCGCTGATGGGATCGCCTGCGTATTTTCGGGAGGTGAGAATGGAGATCTCCGCCCCGGGATGTCCGATCAAAAGCCTGATCAACTCAAATCCCGTATACCCCGTAGCTCCGACTATCCCCACTCTCAGCATATCTTCTTCCCTAAACGGTAAATAGGCTCATAAAACATGAGAAGGGATGTCATTCTGCCCAAAAAGAGGCGAATGACCTCCCTTCTCCATGATGGTTATTGGCTTACCTCTTCGAGTATTGATAGCTGGCCCTCGCCCCCCTTTTACCGTATTTCTTTCGTTCCTTAACCCTGGAATCTCGGGTGAGAAATCCCTCCCTTTTCAGGGTATCCCTGAGTTCACCGTCATATTGGAGGAGGGCCTTAGCTATCCCGTGTTTGATGGCATCGGCCTGGCCTGACATACCTCCTCCCCTCACATTTGCAATCAAGTCGAACTGATTTTGAGTTGACGTCAGCTCGAAGGGTTGCTGAATGACCATTTTGGCCGTTTCCCTGCCAAAGTACTGATCTGATGGCCTCTTGTTGATAATTGCCTTCCCCTCCCCTGGCTTTAGCCAAACCCTGGCAATAGCGGTTTTCCTCTTTCCCGTGCCATAGTAAATCTTTACAGCCATAGCGATCTCCGTATGTAATTCAGATATCGATCTGTTTTGGTTGCTGCGCTTGATGGGGATGTTCGCCACCCGTATAGACTTTGAGCTTCTTAAAGAGCTTTCGTCCCAATCTATTCTTCGGAAGCATCCCCTTGACTGCGAAGCGAATGAGGTCCTCGGGCCTTTTGGCCTTCAAATTATCCGCCGTAATTGATTTAATCCCCCCTGGATAACCGCTGTGACGATAATAGACCTTCTCCTTCCACTTCTTCCCCGTCAGGTTCACCTTGTCCGCATTGATGACTACGACATAGTCACCGGTGTCCACATGAGGGGTGAAGGTGGGCTTATTCTTTCCCCGAAGAATATTGGCGAGTTCGACAGCAAGGCGGCCCAAAACCTTATTCTCGGCATCCACCAAATACCAATCCCTTGAGACGTCTTCCTTTTTGGCCATGAAGGTACGCATGGTACGCAATTCCCTTTAAAATTCAAAAATTTATCTCATTTGACATCAATTGTCAAGGGAAGTAACGTTTCTTGAACCCTCCTGAGCTCCTGGAGAAGACCATTCTCCCTGAGCATGATCTTTTGAAGAATTGGAATGTTCCAGCTGCAGCAAACCCCCTCAGGTCCTACTTCCTTTCCTGCCAGGTCAAGATGATGGGGCTGGCGACAAAGATGGATGAATAAGTCCCCACCAGGACGCCCACCATCAAGGCAAAGGCAAAGTCATGAATGACACCGCCTCCAAAGATGAAAAGAATCACCACCACGATTAACGTGGTGAGGGAGGTCAAAAGCGTACGCCCAAGAGTCTCATTAATGCTTGAATTAATTACCCTGCCCAAGGGCTCCCTCCTCATCTTCCTTCGATTCTCCCTTATTCGATCATAGACGACGATGGTATCGTTAAGGGAATATCCGATGATGGTCAAAATGGCGGCAACAATAGGAAGGGTGAACTCCTTGTTGGCAATTGAGAATGCCCCCACGGTAATCATGACATCATGGGCCAGGGCGGTGATGGCCCCAACCGCAAAGATAAATTCGAACCGCCACGTGATGTAAATCAAGATACCGACCAAGGCGTAGACAATTGCCCAAATTCCCTTGTTCCTCAAATCCTTTCCAACCTTTGCCCCCACCATCTCCGTTCGCCTGATTTCCACTCCGCCTTTTCCATAGGCCCTCTGCAGAGTCTCCTGGATCTCAAGCGATAAGGTCCCCAGATCCGAAACCGATTTTTCAACCCGGATCAGGTACTCGTTTTCTCTCTTCTCACCGAATCGTTGGACCAGGCTCCGATCCAGACCGATGGAGGCCAACTGATTCTTTATGGTCTCCACCCGGATCGGTTCCGAGAATTTGACCTGAACCAGGGTTCCACCGGCGAAATCGATTCCGTAATTGAGCCCGCCATGGAGGATGATGGAGATGATGCTCATTCCAATGACGAGGCCCGATAAGATAAAGGTGGACCTTCGAATTCCCAGAAAATTGATTTTGGTTCCCGGTTTAACGAACTCCATAGGATTCTCCGCCCTATATGCTGACCCGCCTGAGCATGCCTTTGACTATAAGGACTTCGAAGATCGCCCGGCTCACAAACAGGGCCGTAAAAAGGCTGGCTACGATGCCGATGCTCAGGGTCACGGCGAAGCCCTTTACTGGGCCCGTTCCGAATTGAAAGAGAACGACCGCCGCGATCAGAGTAGTGACGTTGGCATCAATGATGGTCAGTAAGGCCTTGGAATATCCCCCGTCTATGGCGGCTCTGGGGGTTTTCCCCAACCTCAACTCCTCCCTGATCCTCTCGAAGATGAGAACGTTGGCATCGACCGCCATCCCGATCGTCAGTATGATGCCGGCAATACCGGGAAGGGTCAGAGTCGCCCGTAAACCAGCCAGGGCTCCCATGATGAAAATGAGGTTCAGCATCAGGGCCAAATCTGCGATCGCCCCCGATATCTTGTAATAGGTTACCATGAATAGAACAACCAAAATCCCCCCAATGATGATTGATTTCAGACCCTTATCGATGAGATCCTTTCCCAGAGAGGGTCCTACTGAACGATTTTCCAGGATCTTTACGGGAGCCGGAAGGGCTCCTGCCCGGAGGACAATGGCCAAATCACGAGCGTCATTCTCGGTGAATCTCCCGGTGATCTGGGCACTTCCCCCCGAAATCCTTTCCTGGATGACCGGAGCAGAATAGACGTTGTTATCCAGGATGATTGCTAACCTCTTTTTTACGTTCTTGGCCGTGATTCGATCAAACAGCTTAGCTCCCCTTGGATCGAACTCCAGGCCCACATAGGGTTGATTGAAATTATCGAATCTCACCTGGGCGTTCTTGAGGACCTCCCCAGTCATCAGGGTCTTTTTCTTGAGAAGGAAAGGTATCTTGGTTGTCCTGCCCGATCCCGGTTCCTCTTGCTTCTGATAAAGGATAATATCCCCTTCTGGTACATTCCCCTTGAGGGCCTCTTGGAGACTATGCTCATCATCGACCAGTTTAAATTCCAGGAGCGCTGTCCTTCCGATCAATCTAAGGGCCCTTTGGGGATCCTTGATACCGGGAAGCTGGATCAGAATACGGTCCGAACCCTGAGGGCTGATATCGGGCTCAGCAACGCCGAATTGGTCAACTCTATTCCGAATCGTTTCAAGGGCCTGATCCACGGCGTACCGCTTCAGATAGTCGGCTTGCTTTTGCACGACTCCCAAAATAATCCTCTGATATTTCCCCTGGCTTTCGGCAGATATCTCCTTCAAGATGGGGTAGTCGCTCGTGATATAGTCGTCGAACTTCTCCTTTTCCCCGAGGATTTCTAGGTGGATCTGATCCCCATTTATCCTCTCAATCCTGGGTGCATAGATTCGTTTCCTCTTCAAATCCTCCTTCAGGTCTCCCTTAATTCTCTCCACATAGCTTTCGACGGCCTTCTGACCCTCGACCTCCAGGATCAGGTGCATCCCCCCTTGAAGGTCTAAACCGAGATGGATCTTATCCTGGGGAAGTATCTTGCCCAAAAACCCTGACATCTCACCGACCACCGAGGGAGTTAGATAGTAGAAGGCTGCTGCCGTGGCGACGAGGATCAGTAAAAACTTCCATTTCAGGTTTCGACTCATCGGTATTCCCCGGGGGCTACAAAAGAAACCAAGGCCATTGAAACCTTGGTTAAAATACCGCCCCTCCCTCGATTTATTCCGAGGGTATCCCCAACCCTTATACCTGTTATCAAATTAATATTTATATCGTAATGAGGGGTAAATTGCAAGGGGAAAATCAGGGGGAATTCCCTCAGTTTTCTTGGGTTTGTTGAGTTCCTTCGGTTTGTTTGGTTTATCTGGTTAATTCGGTTATTCGGTTGTTCGGTTTATTCAGTTTGTCTAGTTGAGAGGGTTTAGATGGGTTAGGGCGTCAATGATGATGGTGTGGATATGCGGTGCTGCAGTGCTGCGGTTTGCAGGATGGAATTGCGCTCAGGGACAACGGAGCCTCTTATGGCACCATCATAACCGCGTGAACTACAACGAATTATGAAAAATGATCTTCATGTTTGTATTAAGTATCCTTACGAAATAAAATTAATTACTGACAGAAATATTTCCTACAAAATTCAGGAAGTTCCCGCAAAAACTACTTGAAAAATCCGACGCCTGAATACCAATTCGAGGATCATTGGGGTCTTTTTATTCTTTTGATGGTAAATTAGGAAATCACCTCAAAAGGTTGACACGCGCGATGGATCCTGATTATATTCATTCAATCCAAGGGGACTGAATTCGATGGGGGCAGTAGTATGGAAATGGATCTGATAAGCCCTACCCTCTTCTCCCTCTCCATGTATATTTATCTCTGCTCCTTTCTGCTTTACCTCATTTTCTCCGCAATCCAAAAAAGATACATTGGAATAGCAGCCACCTCTCTTATTTCGGCGGGATTACTCATCCACACCGTTGGCCTCATCTACCGATGGGTTGAAACCCACAGAACGGGATACGGGTATGTCCCCTTATCCAACATGTATGAATCGCTGATGTTCTTCTCATGGACCATTGTCCTCATATATCTCCTGTTGGAATTTCAGTTTAAACAGAGGATTATCGGGATCTTCGCCACCCTCTTTGCCTTCATGGCCATAGCCGCCTCATCCATTCTTCCCGGCAGCGATGCAACGATAAGGCCGTTAATGCCCGCGTTGCAGAGTAACTGGCTTTCCATCCACGTCATTACCTGCTTTTTCGGCTACGCCGCTTTTGCCGTCTCCTTCGGGATCAGCCTTCTCTTCTTGATTCAGCACCGGTGGGAGGGGATCTCCGGAGGCGTTGGATGGCTGCCGAAAACCAAAACACTGGATGAGATCAATTACCGGTCGATCGTGATCGGGTTCCCCATGTTGACGGTGGGAATCATCACCGGGGCGGCTTGGGCACATTATGCGTGGGGGAGTTATTGGAGCTGGGATCCAAAGGAGACCTGGTCCCTCATTACCTGGCTTATCTACGCGGCATTCCTTCATGCCAGGATCACTCGGGACTGGAGGGGAAGGAGAATGGCAATTCTATCCCTGGTCGGTTTTATGGCCGTTCTCTTTACCTACTTCGGCGTTTCCTATATCCTCTCGGGCCTCCATAGCTACGCGAGCCCATCATAGGGAAACTTCATGAAATCAAGTTATTAGCCATAGATCGTGTATATCTTATATCTCCTCATCGATTATCCGAACCCAATTTTTCCTCAGAACTCGAACGGCCTCTTCCATATTGTCCACCCCCACGATAAGCACGGCGTTTTCAGATCTCGCTACACCGGTAGAGAGGTAATTTATGTTAATATTTGCCTTTTTGAGGGGTTTCAGGACGGCATTGAGTCCTCCGGGGTGATGCGGAGCTTCAACGGCCAATACATCCGTTATTTTGACGGAATAACCATGGCTCTCTAGCACGTTGGCCGCTTTTTCGGGATCATTCGCCACGAATCGAACCGCGCTGATATCCGCAGTATCGGCTACACTGAGGGCAATAAAACTGATGCCATTCTCCCCTAAATATTCGATCACTTCCGAAAATTTCCCCGGAACATTCTCCAAGCTGATGGAAATCTGTTTTACGGACATCCCTTCCTCCTGTTGCAATTGATCCTTCAATCGTAGTCATGGCCTTTCATGAAGGCCTTCTTGTTCAATTCGACTAACGCCTTCCCCCTCCGAGAAAACGTATCTTTCAACGCCTTTTCCACCCCTTCTCGTGAAACGATACCGGTCTTCTTGACGAAAAACCCCAGCATGACCATGTTCACAACCCTTTCATTACCTAACCTCTTTGCAAGGTCATTGGCCGGGACTCAGGGACTTTGCTGCAGCTGGAACATCCGAACTGGAATACCAGTTGGAATAGTGATCCGATGGATTGATGGAATGTTGGAATGATGGAATATCGGGTATCAAAAACGAAAAAGCGTTCCTTTTGGTTCAGGAGCGCTTCGCCTGAGGATCACTGAGTTTATCCTGAGGAACGAAGCACCTGAGGCACAAGGCAAAATATTCTTGGCCTTCAGCCTCAAGTCCGGCGCAGACGGACGCTCCTCCAACCTCTATCAGTGTAATACCCATCCATGAACGCATCATTCCAGTATTCCATTATTCCAATACCGCAGATGAGACATTCCACCATCCCATGCGGACGGCATAAGCCCATTTCGCTCACGGATAAGGGTGTTCTCGAGAAACTCATGAAGTCCCAGAATTTATCGCCTTGACTTCCAATGGATAGTAATACTATTATTCTATCACCGACACGGAAAGGTATTCCAGGGGCTAAGAATATGACCGCATCCCTTGCTGATTTGGAAAGCAATAACAAACAGCTGATCATGATCGGCGGAAAGGGAGGAGTCGGAAAGACTACCTGTGCCACGGCTATGGCCGTGCATTTCGCCCGTGTGGGGAGGAAAACCCTGGTCATCTCCAGCGATCCAACCCCATCCCTTTCCGACATATTTGAGATGGAGATCGGAGATCGGCAAACACCCATCAAGAAGATCAAAGGCCTTTACGCCATCGAAATCAGCTCCGATGTGGTCCTCAATATGTGGAGGGAACGATTCGGCCCGGAAATCTATGAGGTCATCTCCTCCTTCGCCGATGTGGACTACGACTTCGTTGATTACATCGGAACCGCTCCCGGAATAGAGGAGGAGTACATGCTGAATTATATCCTGGAGCTGGTCGAGAGCAAGCAATTCGATCTGGTGGTTTGGGATACAGCTCCTGCCGGACATACCTTACGGCTGCTCCATCTGCCTCAGATCTTCCTGAAACACCTGGAAGCAGCTACCAAATTTTACATGAACATCTATAGTTACTTCGAGAAACTGAAGGAAACCGTGAAACTCCAAAAGGGGAAACGTACCCTGTTGGAAATTATCAGCAGCTGGGAAGCCTTGGCAATGAAAATCGTTGACTTCATTCGGGATCAGAAAAAGTCCGAGTTCATCATCGTCACCATACCCGAAGCCCTTGGAGTCAAACAGACCGAGAGGATTATCAGCGACTTCGACCAGTACGAGCTCATGGTAAACCATATGATTGTCAATTACGTCGTCAAAGAGGCGGATTGCGCTTTCCATCAGGAGAGAAAGGCGATGCAGGAGGAATACATAAAAATCCTCGGGGATCGATATGGGAAGAGGATTAAACTGATTCAGGTTCCCCTAGCCCCCCACGAGATCAAGGGAGTGCAACGCATCGAGCAGGTGTCGGAGATCCTCTTTGCCACATAAGGGGTCTCTCAGTCTATTGAGGATAGACCTTCGGGAGGTATCATGACCATTTCACGGCGAGCCCAAGGAATTCAACCTTCTGCAACCCTGGCCATTACGGCGAAGGCAAAGGCCATGAAGGCAGAGGGTATCGATGTTATCGGATTTGGCGCCGGGGAGCCGGATTTCGATACCCCGGATCATATCAAAAAGGCCGCCATCAAAGCCTTGGATAACGGATTCACCAAATATACGGCGGCCGGTGGAATCGATGAGCTGAAGGATGCCGTTATCGCGAAATTCAAGCGGGATAACGGATTGGACTATGACCGAAGGGAAATCCTCATCTCCTGTGGGGGGAAGCATTCCCTCTATAACCTGGCCCAAGCTCTCTTCGAAACGGGAGACGAGGTTATTATCCCATCCCCCTATTGGGTCTCCTATCCCCCTATAGTCACTCTAGCCGACGCCCTTCCCGTCATTCTCGAAACGACCGAGGAGAGCGGGTTCAAGATGGACCTTGATAGGCTGAGAGGGACCATCAGCAAAAGGACCAAGGCGTTAGTCTTAAACAGTCCCTGCAATCCCACCGGGACGACGTATACGGAAGGCGAACTGAGGGAGATCGCGGATATCGTTATGGAGAAAGGGATTTATGTCATTTCAGATGAGATTTACGAAAAGATCGTCTACGATGGGTTTCAGTGCGTCAGTATCGCTTCTTTTAGTAAAGAGATCAAAGAGAGGACTATTATTGTCCATGGCGTATCCAAGACGTACTCAATGACCGGTTGGCGGATCGGATTCGCGGCCGGACCGAGTTCCATCATAGAGGCCATGAATAAGATTCAGGGCCAGTCCACCTCCAATCCCACCTCCATCGCCCAAAAGGCCTCCCAAGAGGCCCTGAATGGTCCCCAGGATCTGGTCCAGGCCATGGTAGGTGAATTCCAAAAACGGCGGGACTACATAATCGAGAGGATCAACTCCTTGAAGGGGGTCTCGTGTGCCAAACCAACAGGGGCTTTCTACGCCTTCCCCAATTTTCCGAGCTATATGGGCAAATCCTTCAGGGACAAGCCCATAAGGAACTCGGTTGATTTAGCGGACTATCTTCTCAACATCGCCCGGGTCGCCGTAATTCCCGGCGTAGCCTTCGGTGCCGAGGGGTTTGAGAGAATCTCCTTCGCCACCTCCATGGAGAACATTGAAATTGGCATGGATAGAATTGAAAAGGCGCTTGGGGAATTGGATTGAACGAAGCCTGGGGCGATTTCACCGCAGACCCCTATCTTGAAGCTTATGCTCAAAGTAATCTTCTAAAATCTTCCGATGGTCGAAGACGATGTCTCCGGGGAGGTTATGTTGATCGAAGATTCCCACATCCTGAGCGTCATCCTTGGCCTGAGGAACTCCCTGAGCTTTTGCGATGTAAACTGTTGATATTGCATGACATCTCGGGTCCCTCTTGGGATCTGAATAGGTGCGAAATTGGCGGATAAGATGGACGGCAAGGCCTGTCTCCTCCCTGGCTTCCCGAACCACAGCATCTTCTAAACTTTCCCCATAATCGACAAATCCCCCGGGAATGGCCCAGCCGAGAGGTTTATTTTTCCTCTTGATCAAGACGATCCCTCCTTCAACCCCCTCAGCCTCAACCTCGATAATGACGTCCACAGTGGGCAAGGGGTTCTTGTATTCCTTTATTTTGGCCCCACACTGAGGGCATTGGATAAATCTTCTCATCTTTCACCTCGTCTAAACGATTCGTCCCCGATCCACTTCGGGAGTTTCTCCATCTTTGGGGGATTCCGTTGTTCTTGAGCGTAATCTTGCTGGAGAAATGGGGTACCCTTGGAAGGGGATCAGGCATCTTCGTGAGTCTTCGACCCTGAGCCCTCAACTCTTGACCTTAACCTCAGCCTTAACCTTATCTTTATCCTTAGTCTCTCTCCTCCAACCTCTCAGCCTCAACCTGCTGAGGGCCAACAGACCGCGAAGCATCGAAGCGAAGGAACAAGGGCGTCAACTGCTGAAACATCAAATTTCCAACAAAATTAAGCATTTACAAAAATACATCACGTAAAAGTAAGGAAACTCCCGTTCACTACACCTTGCCGGTTTGGACCAATTCTTTTCTCAACGTATCCAGGGCAAGGATAGCCGTTCTCTCGCGAACCATACTTTGCGTTCCCCCCAGGTAATGCTCGGCGCATTTCTCCATAGCCTCGGAGATGATACCGATATAGAGGTGGGCCTTGATCTCTCCGCCCTCCTTTGAGCTCCCCTTTTCCGAAAACCTCAAGGCGGACAGTCCCAGATCGCTCCGACAACGCTCCCTCGCTTTCCCCGCAAGGGAGAGGACAAATCCCTCCCCCTCTGTCTCCAGCTTGTTGAATTCTCCCCTCCCAATGCCCAGAAAAGCCCGTGCTGCCTCTTCCGTATTGAGCACAACGCCCCCGAGAAATTGAGCGCTATTGGTCCCTGACAGCCTGTGGGCGATCAACCCAGCTGTGTATGGCTCGGCCGTTGCAAGGGTGAGGTTCATTTCCTCCAAGAGCTTCGTGATGCTCCCCTCAAGGGTCTCCTCATCCACTCCATAGATGAGCGTGCCCAACCGGCCTCTTATTTGGACCTCTGCCTTCTCAATGAGGGATCTCACCTCCGAAGAACGCCCCCCTCTGGCCATGATACGGATCTTGATATCCCCTGGGGAAGCCAACAGGCCGATGGACGGATTTTGTCCGTCTCGGATGAGATCCGCGATCTGTTCGTTCACGCCGCTTTCTCCCAAGCCGCATACCCTCAAGACCTTGTATTGAACCACTCCTTCCTTGATGGGGAAGGTTTTCCGAAGATAGGGGATCACCGCCGTTTCCATCAAGAACTCCATCTCCCGGGGAACCCCGGGCAGAGCGATCAGTACCCTCCCCTCTTCCTCCAAGATAAAACTGGGTGCCGTTCCCACGGGATTTTCGATGGGAATGGCCCCATCGGGGATGAAGGCCTGCCGCCTATTGCTCGGTACCATCCGCAAGCCCCTGCGATGGAAATGGGCCTCAATTTGGTCCATGAGATGCTGGCGAAAGACGAGCTTCCTTCCAGCAACCCCAGCGGCCACTTCCCGGGTTAGATCGTCCTCGGTTGGCCCGAGACCCCCCGTGGTGATGATGATCTGGGATCGCTTCAAGGCAAGGTTCAGGGTTACTGCCATCTCCACCCTGCTGTCCCCCACCGCGGTCACATAGGCTAAATCTATTCCCAATTGGGTCAGCCTCCGTCCAATATGGGCCGAATTGGTATCGACGATTTGTCCGATCAATAGCTCGGTCCCAATGGTAATGATTTCCGCCTTCATCTGGTCCTCTCCCAATCAATGCACGCACCTCCGTGCAAAGAGTAGACTTTTCGAAGGGTACGAAACGGATCATCCTCGAAGGCTTTTTAATTTACCACAATGATATGGGAAATGGAAAGGGGGAATCGACTGGAGTCTCGTGAGTTTTTAGAGAACACCGCAGTCCCTGAGCGAAATTCAAACGAGGATCAAATCCTAAATCGACTCGGCCGAGGGCTTCGAGTGAGCCTCAGCCGAACTCCTCGTCGCGGGCCGAAGCACTAAATCCTAAACAATATCTAAATCCAAATGGCCAAAAATGCTTATTTTCTAACTCCTACTGTTTTGAGTTTTTGGCTTCGGTCATTTGAATTTGTTTAGAGTTTAGAAATTAGTGTTTGGAAATTGCTTGTATTCTCTCGGGTCACTTCGAAAGCAGTGAAGCGGAGGGACAATGGTGTTCGGTTAGGAAAAAGAGAATTTGTGGAGAACTGGCCACCTCATATGGTGGAGGCGGCTTTGAAGCGCTCCTTTTGAGCTAAGGTTTCGGCTACTTTTACGGTCTGATGGATAATCTCAAGGGCAGTGGCCTTATCCTTTATGATAACATTTCTCGCACTTACCTTGATCTTGGTGCTCTTATGCGTTATTTCCTTCAGCTTGACGGTAATATCAAGGTCTTTTGCCCTTCCTCGTATCCTCCTCTGCCCTTCGGCCTTGGATTCATGGGCAATCGAGATTCCCATCTTCTGCAAAGCGAGCACGGTAGCCCGGCTCATCCTGTCAAGATCGAAAGCAACCGTCTTCTCGGCAATATTGGCGTAAAGGTAACCGATCCCCATTGTAACGCCTGTCAGTGCGCCCGTAACGGCATACTGGCACCCCGCCTGAAAGACGCAGAAGGATATCAAGATTGCACCGAAGGCAATGATCTTCAACTGTTTCTTAACGATTCTCATGGAGAATCCTCTCGCTCTCATTCGGTAAATCGTTTAAGATCATTAAAAGCAAAAGGCATACCAACAGTGATGATGCGTGCTTACGGATAAAAGGAGTTAAAAGGGGGAAATGACAATCAAATGAAAAATTATGGGATAGGCAAAAAATTGTCGAGGACTTTAACCTTTTTTCATAACTCCCCCTAAGGAGATATAAGTAGCACCAACAAGGGCATGAGGGGCGCTAAAACCCACGATTTATAAAGATTACTCCAAGTAACCAATTGGCTGCGGTGTGGTGCGAATTTTGCGAACAAAAGAATCGGATCAGAATGCCTATTAACCATTTTTTGTGAATGAACGACCCTAACCGCGTGACTGCAGCACCGCAGCAGTGCAACGCTGCATATCTTAGTTAATACTCTTGGGCAGCGTAGACGATGCTGGCAACGACCTCAACTTCGGCGGAGGAATCTGGCTCGGGATTTGCGGGGGATTGTTCGTAGCCGGTGGAATAGATTTGGTAGTAGTAGCGCCTGAACTTGGTTACATCCCACCCCTTTGGGGGATTTTTGGAGTGATGGAGATCGCCGATATAGTACCGGGAGTAGATACTTGGACGGTCGGGATCCGGGGTATCCTCTTCCTCCGTCCCCATCATGGTGGGGAGGTTGGATTCATCGGGCTTTACAGCGCCTGCGTTGGCCAACCAATTCAACCCGTTATCGACGCCCCCGTCGGCCGCATAGAGAGAAGCCTCCATGGACCTCTGGTTCCCCGACATCCTCACCTCGATATGAGAGGTGTTCATGGCCGCAATGCCCAAAAAGGTTGCGGTAATCATGATCAAAACGGCGATGACCAGGACTACTCCTCTCTCGTTTCGCATTTTGCCCCCCTATAAATTCCTGAGCCTCACCTGGGATTGTAGCTGCCTGGTGCGATAATGATCGCCCGTGACGGGATGGATATAGTCAGGGTCTTGGACCCTGGTCCTGGCCGTCAGCCAGATGTCATAGAGGGATTGGTCGTCCTGATCATTCGGGTCTATCCCCAATTCCTGGATATTCTCTGCCAACGTTCGACTTCCCTCTACCTCATCATTCCGGCGGAGGACCGGAAACCCTGAACTCGAATCGATAGAATACCTCACCGCAGTAAGCCGGTAGACGGGGATGGGATTGACGAAGGTTCCCTCAGGATAGCTCCCGGAGATTCCCTGATTTCCGGCCACCTCGGGATCGGTGTCGATGGTAATGGTATCCGTCCCCACATCTCTGACAATCAGCCTGTCTTGACCGAGAAACAGGATGTCCCCCGCTCGTAAGCCATCGGTGTACCTCAAGGGAATTTGGGTATCCTCAGTCGTGACCGCTGCCGACAACACCCCCGTGGGATACCTCTTGACAAGGGGGCCGTTCAGGGTTAATGTTCCCTCGTCGGATTCCGGGGCAACATCCACCCTGAGCCTTTCTACACCCCCGATAAAGATGTAGTTGCTCCTTTCGCGATCGAATATCCTACTCAGTTCATTTCCCGTGGACCTGACCGTAATCTCTCTATCCTCCTTGTCCGCGGTTCTGGTTAGGTACCCCTTGGGAGTTCCGAAACACCCCACCACAGCGATGATGTCCGAACCCTCCTCCGCGGGATCCCTTTCGACATCAATGCTATGGCTGTACTCCGTGCCGCTGATAGTTACAACCCCCTCCGGCTTCCCGTAGCCCGCCATCCTCAGGTCTCGCATGAGGATATTCATGCCCACCCGCGCATTCTGCTGAGCCTCGGCCACGTGGTCCTGTATGCTGTAACTCCTCTGTTGAGTGGTGAAGGTCCGGTAAACCGCTCCAATAACGATCAGACCGATAGCCAGGCCCACCATGAGCTCGACCAGGGTCAATCCCCTTTGATGGAGCCCAAATCCCCCTCTTCTCCTCACGGGTTTCCCCCCAGGTTAGCGATCTTCGTGACTAGGGCCACCTGATGGTTCTCCTCGTTCCACGTCCACGTGACCCTGACGGTGACGGTCTTGATCTCTTCCGATGTCGTAACGCTGCATACCCTCTGGTAGATAATCCCGGAAGCCCCTCGGGGGTTATCGGTGCTTCCCTGAATCTGCTCCCACTGGGTATCTTTCATCTCCTCCATCACATCCTTGGCCAGGGTGACGGCCTCGGTCATGTGATTCCCGAAGGAGTTGCTCCGGATTGAGACGATCTGAAGTCCCGCCAAGGCCAACAGGGCCACCGAGAGCACCACGATAGCGATCAAAACCTC
>Ga0209427_10000656_pt1 | contig 37459 bp, 40 predicted proteins | sample DeeMarSWOR136_30_FD_187465 | JGI IMG/M metagenome (GOLD analysis project Ga0209427, IMG submission 187465) | Marine sediment microbial communities from White Oak River estuary, North Carolina - WOR-1-36_30 (SPAdes) (version 2) | ecosystem: Environmental > Aquatic > Marine > Intertidal zone >...
CAAAGATTCCACGTTTTGCCACTACGCTACTGCTTCTGGCGATGATGTTGACAATCCCTGCATTGGTGCACGCTGATGGGCCGTATGAGATTACCTGCCATACGATTGACGGCGGAGGCGGCACAAGCACGGGCGGGCTGTATCTGCTTACGGGTACTATTGCCCAGCCGGATGCCGACTGGTGCGAATGTGGTACTCACTCTCTCATGGCGTATATCCTGCTCAACAGGCAAGTTCGTGCCATTTCATCGGCACAAGAAGTCCAAGGGAGTTTGATGCCGTAGTAAAAATGGCAAAAGGTAGGCAGGGTCCTGCTGCTGTTTGCGCTGGAGTAGATAGGATGGTAGCGGTGCTATGGGTGAGTATCGGGGCCTTCTGGGATTGGGGGGCAGTATCACATTCAGAGGCGACGACTTCTTGATGTCTGATTGTCGCCGGCATAATGTCAGAAATTGCTTGACGAGTGGGAACAGTTACGTTGATATTTGTCTCGTCAGGAATCTGAACCGAAAGACAATAAGACTATGAAAGAATTTTACGCTGACAACTCACAGAGCTCCTTGAACACCGACAAAAATACCATCGACGACAATACAGTATTGTCGCCCACACCTTTTGAGCTTGACACTTCTTGCCCATCGGTATTTTGGGCATCTGGAGACGATCCCTACAGTAATACACGAAAAGCCGTTTCAAATATCGATTTATCACCCTCAAAGGATAAACGCGTATTACTTAAGCCTAACGTAGGTCGGACCGTACAACCTGAAACAGGCATTACAACACATCCGCAGGTCGTAGCTGCGACAATTGATGCTTTCAGGGAATCTGGAGCCGATGTTGCCGTAGGTGAAAGCCCAATAACCGGCGTTGCGGCGTTGGATGCGTTTGAAAGTTGTGGTATTGCCACTGTTGCCAAAAGTCGAGACTGCCCATTAATCGATATGAACGTACGTCGGTATGTGACTGTCGAGATCCCTGATGGCGTTGCAATCAAATCGCTTAAAGTATGCAGGGAAATTGCAGAATACGATATTATTGTTTCAATTCCTGTGATGAAAACGCATATGCATACAGGTGTAACACTATCTGTAAAAAACATGAAGGGATGTTTGTGGCGACGTTCCAAAGTAGACTTACACATGCTGCCACCACTCTCCGGACATGAGGAAAAACCACTCGATATAGCCATCGCTGATATGTCGTCGGTATTACTTCCCCATCTATCAATCATTGATGGAACAATCGGCATGGAGGGGCTGGGGCCCAGTGCGGGTAAACCCAAGGCATTGGGTGTGGTACTTGTTGGCGTCGATGCCTTTGCGACGGATTCGGTTGCATGTGATATAATGGGGATATCTGCTCATGACGTCCCACATTTGCGGATGGGAGCACAAAGAGGGTATGGTATAATTGACCTTGATTCAATCGCCGTACATCCTCGAAACTGGAAGGATGTTCGCAAGCCTTTTGCTCCGCCTCCTGACGAACTGTCGATAGAATTCTCAGGATTTACTATTTTGGATGAGCAATCTTGCAGTGCATGCCAATCAACCTTATTGATGTTGCTACGGAAATACGGAAAGCAGCTACGTGATACCATGTCCGTTGAAGAAGATATTATCATAGCTATCGGTAAAGGTCACGAGGAACTACCGCGTGGCACTCTGTGTGTCGGCAACTGTACCGCAAAGCATAAAAACTGTGGGGTATTCCTTTCTGGATGTCCACCAGTAGCAAGTGAGATACTGTCCATGTTCAATTTATGAACCGTTGGACAAGAATGCAGTCAAACCGACAAGATCTTCCCGATTAGGGTGCATACTCAGTGAAAGGATGGGCGGACGCTTATCGCGTTAGGTCAGCAGCATACACCTGGACTAAGAAGACTGGAGAAGTATGATTATTTGCGCGTTCTGTACCGGTTCGAGAAGAATGATACCCCTGAAAAAAGAGCTATTCTGCAAGCTCATCCAAGGGGAGACAAAACCAAGCATCTGGCAGATGTATTTGTCACACATCCTTCTTATCGACCCAATCTAATTGCCATAAGAAAGGGAAATTATCCTCTCAGCAACTTCAGTCGTCAGTTTGGGGCCGTCCTGCGCCGAGCAAGCATTGAACAGGGCGAATTTCATGGTTCGTGGCGTACATGTCTCAGTAACTGATTTGCGAATGGCCTCAGAAAATATGATGTAATGAACATGGCAGGCGATTTCAGTTTTGAGACTACCCGCACCGCACGTTCTATCTGGCCATTCGTGACGACCTGTTAAATCGAACTCGAATACAGAGCGCTGAAGCACTTAGGGGTATTTCTGCTACAAATCTGTCACAGATACCTTCAGAGTCGCTTGTTCTACAAGGGCCGCCAAATGCTACTTCTTGATATGTCGGAGCTTATCAAATACGCCTGAGAGGATTCGAACCACTAACCTTCGGTTCCGTAGACCGACGCTCTATCCAATTGAGCTACAGGCGCAGAAGATTTTGAGCCATTACAGTGTATTAAGCTGCTAAACATACTGTCAACGGAAATGGCAGCGAAATGACGAAAAAACCGGCAATGGTATCATTTCGCTGCAGGTCGGCGTATGCTTTGTTCAAAATGCTGTTCAGCAATTTGCTTGCACAAACCGAATCCTGAGACCGCACCGCCAAGTAGCACCTCCTGCTTGTTCTGATATCCCAGTGGGCCTCAAGGTATTGAACGACCTGAATCAGCAGTTTCTCGGCCCAGTTAGTAATAGCAGAACCGCGAAGGTCCTGCAATGTACATTTGGCGACCCCCGCTCGATGACGCATCGCCCCAAGCTGTCTGCCGATGTTGCTGTTTACCTTCGACCTGGAGTCAGAATCATCAATTCTTCGGCGTTGCCCTATTCTCCGCAAGTGTTCACGTAAAATGAAAACGCAGGTATGGCCCTGCTTTGCGTCACCTTGCATGTCGCCGAGACGCCCTGCAGTCTCATCTGACACTGGAGTCACTCAGATTTGGTGGTCTTTTGGCTGCCATGCAGGTATATCCGCAGCTTTCCTTTCACGTGCAATGCCTATTCAATGACTTTCGAAATCTATATCTGTCCGAGTCAAACGCAGGATTCCACGACGTCTGAGGCCACTACCGTATGCGATTCTGTCGAGCCGGACTATTCTCATAAGTCCTTGTAAGACAAACTCTTGCGTCCATCTTGCCTATTTTACCTATTTTGAAATTGGGTTTGTTTTGCATAAATAGGGCCGATTTGTAGAGGATTCTCGACAGTTGTAGAGGTGCCTTGTAGGCACGTAAATAACTGTATTCTCGATGCTTGTGAATGGGTGAATGGGTTTATGCGGTCTCTCATGTGCCCGGCTTCTCATCCACCGATCTATCTACAAGGCGTCCTTGTTGCTCTCTACTTCTCACTTTAAATCTCTAACTCATGAGCTTTTGGCTTATTTGTTCGATATATATTATACCTTGCGAGGAGTTAAGTGTCAAGTTAATTTTCAGCGAAAAAGGGGGCAGAAAAAGGGCTGATCCGCCGAGGCGGAGCAGCCCTTTGTGGTGTGTGGCCAAACGTCAGCCTTTATGGTACTATTGCCCGGTCGTAGATGCGGACGTCATCTATCAGGCCGGAGAAGAAACTTGCAGGGACTAGATTCTTTCCGGCGCCGAAGTACAAGCCCCCAGTTGATGCTGCCAAACCAGTCTGCGTGTCTTTGGCTACCTCTGCATCATCCACATACAGGATTCTGTTGGGCTTGTCCCAGGTAAGACCTACGCGGTGCCAGTCGCCATCAATAATCACGGTCTGTGAAGATAAGGGACCGTCGAAGCGTCCCGTACCTTGTAGCTCTGTCATCAAGTTTCCTTCGGAGACATCCGCCAGCAGCCAGTTGGCGCCACCTGTTTGGGATATGATTACTTGGCCTGGAGCGAGTCCTTTGACCCAGACAAATATGCTGAAGGATGCATCTGCTGGATTTAACACAAAGTTTGTCACTCCAAGATCATCGACCCCATCGAACTGAAGTGCGCCACCCACCTTGCCGCCGGCAGGCTGCCAGAGCGCACCAGCGATGTAGGCGTCGTTGTCGCCGACGCTATCGTGGGCGACGATGCCCTCAGTCTCATCCAGTTCCCAGTACGCCACAACGCCAGGGTACGTCAGCCAGTATTCAGCCAAACCAGCTAAGTCCTCGCAATCCAGCCTGTGGTCGACAAAAGGTGAGTCATCGCGGCACCGGTATTGGGCCAGCATGGAGAAGTCTTCGAAGTCCACCTTGCCGTCGCCGTTGAAGTCAACGACGAGAGGAGGCTCATATTCCTCTACAGTTACACACATTGCACTAAGCCATGTACCCGTATACCCCCCAATGGCGTAGATCTTCCCATCCACCACGCTGGTGCGAACTCCACATCTTCCGGTGGGCATGTCGGGTGCTGCTGTCCAGGTATCTGTCGCAGGGTCATAGATTTCCACGGCGGCTAAACCCGGGTAGGGGGAACTGCCTGGATGACCCCCGACGGCATAGATGTTCCCATCCACCACGCTGGTAGAATGTCCACATCTTCTCGTGGGCATATCGGCCTTCTGGATCCAGGTGTCCGTCACTGGGTCATACTCGCGGACCTTGTCAAGGCCCCAATAGCCGCCAAAGGCATATATCTTCCCATCCACCGCGCTGGTGAAACAGGCCCCCATTCGCTCTGGTATGTTGCCCTTCTGGATCCAGGAGTCCGTGGCTGGGTCGTACACTTCCACCGTTAGAATCGCCGTACCCCCAGAAGGGGCGGCTGATGAGCCGCCAATAACGTAGATCCTGCCATCCAGCACGCTGGCGGAATGCCACCCTCTTGCAGTAGGCATGTCGGCTTTCCTCGTCCAGGTGTCCGTCGCCGGATCGTATTCTTCCACCGTGGAGAAGGTCTTCACCGTAGGATATAAAGCAAGATCGCCACCCCCGATGACATAGATCTTCCCATTGACCACGCTGGCGGATAGCCCCGTTCTTGCGGTGGGCATATCAGACTTCGTGGTCCAGGTGTCTGTCGCCGGGTCGTATACTTCCACGGCACGCAACGGCTGATAAAAAGATCCACCCCCGATGGCATAGATCTTCCCATCCACCACGCAGGTGGATAGCTCCCATCTTCCCGTGGGCATGTTGGCTTTCGTTGTCCAGATGCCCTCTTCTGCCAGACTCACGGAAGCCAGGCCCAATGCCAAAACCAATACGATTGAAATTGTTTTTTTCATCTTACTGCCCTTTCAAAGGCTGTTAGTATTTTCGGGCTGTCCCCGCGTCTTCTTGTCGAAGACAAGAGCGGGGGCAGCTTTGTTCACGGCGATTCTGTTGCTGAAAAACCGACTCCTTGAACTCGCGGGTTCTACTATTAAGAACGGGAAAAAGTGAGCAAACGAAGGATTTCGTTGTAATTTTTTTCAAGAATTGCTAAAATGTGTTTAATACCTTTGAATTAAGGAGGTCAGCGACCTTGGGGTATAGCTGCAACCACAGGACCCGGCAATTAGTTGCCCTTGCCAAAGGGGGCGACGAGTCTGCCGTGGATCAACTATGCCGCGTCTACGCCGAGCGGGTCCGGTGGATGGTACGGCTTCGTATGGGCAAGGAGCTTCGGCGCAAACTCGATTCGATGGATGTGGTCCAGGATGTACTTATTCATGCGCTGGGGGGAATAACAGATTTCACATACGAGAACGAGGGAGATTTCGTGCGGTGGCTGTCAAGGATCGCCGAGAATACGCTTCGCGACGATCGGGAAAGATACCACGCTGAGAAGCGCGATATTCGTAAAGAAATCCCCCTTGACAACGGGGGGCGGAGAAGCAGCGGTAGGGTTTCCGGAGCTGGCGGACCCGTGGCGACCACTACACCAAGCGTGATACTGTCCAGAAAAGAGGATTTGGCCAGGCTGGAGAAAGCGATAGATGCGTTGAAGCCGGAGTACAAAGAAGTCATCGTCCTGACCAAGATTGAGGGACTTTCGTACAAAGAGATTGGGAAAAGATTAGGTAAGAGTCCCGATGCGGTGAGAATGCTGGTGCCGAGCGCGATGGCAGAATTGACGAGTGTTTTCATGAGGATCTGATGGCAGGAGCTGCTGACAACAATCAAGAAGGCATTGTCAAAGAGACTGTGCGGCAATTCGTGGATGCGTCTCTGCGGGGCGAGAAGCCCGATTTAGATGAATTTGTCAAACAGTATCCTAAATTAGAAAGTCAGATCCGCAAGGGCATACAGGAACTGCATAAAATCAACAACTTGTTCGATTCTCTTGTCCAAGCCGATGAGGTCGAGTTTGCGGAGACAGTGACGGGGCAGGATCTTGTTGGCCGGAAGATCGGTAGCTTTGAAATCGAGGAGATGATCGGCCGAGGGGGCATGGGGGTAGTCTACTTAGCTCGTGACACTAAGCTCAAGCGGTCTGTTGCCATCAAGAGCATGCCGGTTGAATTGCAGGCCGATTCAACGGCACGGACGCGTTTCAGACGTGAGGCTGAACTGTTGGCCTCGTTGAATCACCCGAATATCGCCATTATCCACGAAATCATTGAACAGGAAGAGGGTGCGAGCTATTTGGTCCTTGAATACGTTCCCGGTGAGACTTTAGCTCAGCGGATTGCTCAGAAGCCGTTGAAACTCGAGGAGGCCCTTTCGATCGGGCAGCAGGTCGCCGAGGCCGTCTCAGCGGCCCACGACAAGGGTGTTATCCATCGGGACCTCAAGCCCGGCAATATCAAGATTACGCCGGAAGGTAAGGTGAAGGTTCTGGACTTCGGCCTGGCCAAGGTCTCCAGCACTGAAGGTCAGAGCATTGAGACTGCCGTCACTCAGCCCGGCCGTGTAATAGGCACGCCAGCCTACATGAGTCCGGAACAAGCCTGCGGTAAGCCGACCGATAAGCGCAGCGACATCTGGTCATTTGGATGTCTTATGTACGAGATGTTAAGCGGTCACCCTCCATTTGAGAGTGAGACCGCCACGGAAATACTGGCACGGATTATCGAACGCGAACCCGATTGGGATGTGCTGCCGAAGGACACTCCGATGAATATACGAGTTCTGATACGCCGCTGCCTGGAGAAAGATCTGCGCCGGCGGCTTCGAGACATCGGAGACGCGAGTATTGAAATCGACGAAACACTGAATTTACCTGCGGCTGCTCCACCGGTCAGCGCGCCGGTGCTGGGCAAACCGCGGTCTGTACTGTGGCGGTTAGCAATCGCATGCAGCGTGGTCGGCATAGCGGTCGGCCTCATTGCTGCGAGCATGTTCTTAAGCAAGCGTGGCGGCCCGTCGTACAGCACGGTCGCCGGTGTGCCCACTTGGCGGAGTGTCATCCCGCTGCCTGATAATCAAACGCTGGCGCTTTCACGGTCACAGCCTCTGGGTATCGTCCAACCTGCGGTCGCCCTTTCGGCTGATGGGTCGCGCCTTGTGTATGTCGGTGACCTTGGCGGTACGATCCAACTCTTCCTGCGTTTGATGAACCAGCTCGAGGTGAGGGCAATTCCCGGTACCAAAGACGCTGTCGCGCCGTTCTTTTCGCCCGATGGTCAGTCGGTGGGCTTCTTTTCCAAAGGTAAGTTAAAGATAGTTTCGCTTCTGGGCGGCGAGCCGGTAGCTCTCTGCGATGCCAGAAATCCCAAGGGCGGAAGCTGGGGCGCGGACGGGATGATTTACTTTGCAGAGAAGGAGGGTGACAGGCTCTCACGAGTACCGGCCACCGGTGGTGCAACGGAACATCTAAAGGCTATAGCCGAACCTTCCGAACAAGGTGTTTATGGCTATGGGCATCCACAGATTTTGCCAGGTGGGAAGGAGATACTGCTTTCTTCACGAACCAGTACTATCCTTTTCTCTCTGGAAACGAGGGAGAAAGAGATTCTGGTTAAAGGTGGTCAGCACGCGCGCTACGTTCCTACAGGACATCTTGTCTACGCTCGGGCGGGAGCAATCGAGGCGGTCCGCTTTGATCTGGCGACACTACAGGTAACGGGTCCTTCTGTTCCGATCCTTGATAGGGTATTGATGCACTCAAGCGTGGGCACGGCACAGTTGGTTTTCTCCAGCGATGGCTTGCTTGTTTACGTTCCAGGGGGTGACAGAGCAAAGAGTACTCCGGTCTGGGTGGATCGCCAGGGGAATGTCGAGCCGCTTGCCATGCCTGCACAAATCTACGGAACCCCTAAGATCTCACCCGATGGGAAACGGCTGGCGATATTGATCAGAGGGCCTCCACGCAACGTATATATCTATGATATCGCCAGTGGGAGAGAGACCAGGCTTACCCTGGAAGGAAACAACTATGCCCCCGTCTGGACGCCTGACGGCAAGCGAATAACGTTTTGTTCCGATAGGCAAGGGGAAGGAACGTGCAGTCTTTTCTGGAAACCTGCTGATGGCAGCGGCGAAGCTGAATTGCTTCGTACGAGACAGTATGCCTTCGGTCCCACGTCCTGGTCGGCCGACGGCAAGCTGCTGGCATTTGATCAAGGGGGCGACATCTGGGTCCTGTCACTCGAAGGAGGCCGTGAACCTGAGCTTGTCATCGGGACAGAGTTTTTCGAATGGGGACCTGCGTTCTCACCTGATGGCCGGTGGATTGCCTACATCTCAGATAAGGATGGCAAGTTTCAGGTCTATGTGCAGCCATATCCCGCTATGGATAGGGTGTGGCAGGTTTCGGACGATTTCGGGGGAGAGCCAATCTGGTCGCCAAAAGGCGATGAGCTGTTCTACCGCAACGGCGACAAATGGATGGTCGTGTCTATCTCAACCAAACCTGAGTTTTCGCCGGGGACACCTCGACTGCTGTTTGAAGGACCGTATAATAACGTTCCTGGTGTATCGTATGACGTTGCGCCCGATGCCCAGCGTTTCTTGGCGCTTCAGCCCGAGTACGACGACTCGCAAGTGAGGGAACTACAGGTGGTGACTAATTGGTTCGAGGAGTTGAAGCGGCTCGTCCCGCCGAGGAAAGAGTGACGACAGATTGATTGAGCCCGGAAATTGTGCTGGCGACTCTGAGGAGATTGCCGATTCGACTACTTCAACTTGATCCGGCCCGGGCCCCCTTGCGCAACCACCCTCGCTTCAAGAAGCTCGTAGAGGCAGGCAAATAACCTTATATGATTGGCAAAGCCATGCCGCCTGGTGATCCGCCTGTGGGTGGGTGCGGAGGTGCCAGGCGGAGGCTGGACAGGATGCAAACCAGGCAGCTCAGTTCCCCTCTCGGGCAGAAGCCGGCCATACTGGGACATGGCAATATTGTCTCTGGTGTGCTGAGAGCCCATGCGGTAAAATACGAGTCTGAGAACCAAATTCGTCTTGAAGGATTGATAGTAGGTGAGACAAGAGCGTTTTTTGTCAAAATACAGGTTTTGGGAGGAAGTTCTGTGTTGCTGGATCGTTTTATCAGGATCGTTTGGTTAGTGTCGATAGTGTGCATCATGCCAGCCGTCTCTCATGCCGAACAAGCGACCTATGCCGAGCGTCTGGGGTGGCCGGCGGGCACAAAGGCTGTGATTTTCCACGTGGATGATGTGGGCATGTCGCATAATTCAAACATGGGAGGAATCAAAGCCATTGAAGATGGCATCGCCACGTCTTTGAGCATTATGATGCCGTGTTCCTGGGTGCCGGAATTTGCAGCTTATCTGAAGACACATCCGGCCACTGATGCCGGTCTTCATCTCACACTCACATCGGAATGGAAGAATTATCGATGGGGACCAGTCGCCGACAAGTCGGCTGTGCCAGGACTTGTGGACAGACACGGCTACTTGTGGCCAAAGGTTTCCGATGTTGTTGCTCACGCTACTGCCGGACAAGTCGAAACTGAGATTCGTGCCCAAATCGACAAGGCCCTATCTATGGGAATCGACCCGACGCATCTGGATGCGCACATGGGAACGTGTTTCCATCCTCAGTTTGTTGACCGCTACGTGAAAGTGGCAATCGAAAAGAAGATACCCATCCTCATGTTTGCAGGGCACATGCAACATATTGGCGGTGAGGCTGCAAATTATAAGCCGCTGATACGTTCAATTGCTGAGAAAGTATGGAACGCCGGGCTTCCGGTTATCGATGACCTTGTAACTCAGCCAACCAGGGCAAACGACTATGAAGAGAAAAAGGCCGAGTTAACCAAATTGCTGCATGATATGAAGCCAGGCATCACCGAGGTTATCGTTCATTGTACTGTTCAGACAGAGGTATTCTCACATATTTCTGGCTCGGGCCCAAGTCGTGAGGCCGAACTTCGCCTAATGACTGACCCTGACATAAAGGCGTTCATCCAGAGTCAAGGAATCATCCTGACCACATGGCGTGAATTGAAAGAACGGCGGGCGCTTGTACAGAATAGATAGAGGCCGTTACAGAAGCGAGGTAGCTCATCATGTCTTGTTCCGAACGTCAATTCATGTTCAGTCTCGTAGTGATCGTTGTCCTGCTGGGGCTAACTGCATTCGACGGTTTGACATTTATTGGCCGTGTAACGCCGGCTCAGACGCCCTTGGTGAAGGCGGCAGACTTGGACGTGGGTGAATCCCGAAACGGTGCAGCTTCACGATGGCTCACGGACGACTATCAAGCTGCCCGGTCTATGTGAGATGCGAGATAATACTCGCAACGCTGTTCGTCGGGCGGTGAGTTGCGAAGCTGTGCTCGGCCGTTAGCCTCCGGCTCTGATAATGGCGACGGCTGCCATAAGACCAGAAGTCCTTACCCTTCTGAAGCAGACACTCACGGTCTATGCAAAAAATCGGTGCACTTTGGTGCCCCTCTTCTCAGGCAGAAGTGATTGACAAGGTTGGTAAGAAGTCGTTACATTATAGCAGCTCAAAACTGAAGCGCCCGTAGCTCAGCAGGATAGAGCAACGGATTTCTAATCCGTAGGTCGCAGGTTCGAGTCCTGCCGGGCGTGTTCTTGTAAGCCTCTGCAAAACATGGGTTTGCAGATAAGACCACCCACCGCATCGCTCCTCAAAACTACGAAAAATGCGATTTGCGTCAGTCGCTTTTGCCCCGCCGCAGTTCGAATACTGCTCACGATCTCATTTGCCAAGGCGATGTCCTCTGGCCGTACAGCAATGTAGTACTTCCTAGTTGTGTTGATGTTAGTCAAACTTGTTAGAAACGGCACTAGAATCCACGTGCCGAAGGGAACGGGCTTTTACGCTCTTCGCAGAACAGCTGCTACGATGGCAGCGAGGTCGCAAGATCCCTTTGCAGTTCAGAGGCTTCTCCGTCACGTTGATTTAACGATGGCAACAAGGTATGTACAGGATGTATCCGAACAAACTGACAGAGTGATTGAGAATAGTAGAGAGTACTTGATTCAGGGAGAAGATGCTGCATGATCGAAGCTCGATTCTGCAGACCGCCGCTCCACAGATGAACAAAAGGGCTGACAGTCGCTCAAGCTGCCAGCCCTTTGCCTTTCGATGTTACGGCAGTATCGCTCTAATCAGCACTCAAAGGCAATTTTCTCAAGGCGGTTCTCGGCGAGGTTCCTGGAAGGAAACGGATGAGAACGAAAACCTGGTTTCCAGAATTAGATAGGATTTCTTTGGACCCAAGTGACCTTTAGTTTTGATTAGCAAGCGGCGCTTAATTGAATTGACCGTCACAATAAGCCTCAGCCAATAGGTTGGAAATATCGGTGATTTGGATTTTGGCCCGGCCAGCTTTTTTCAGAGTGGCAAGACATATGGGGCACATCAACGCTGCGTTTTGAGCTCCTGCGTTCTCAAGCTGCTGAACCCTTTTTTTGCCGATCCGGTTGGCGAGCTTGGGATAGAGCGATTCTACGGGCCCGCCACAACAGTGAGTCATCTCTTTCGAATCTCTCAGTTCTTTTACTCTGTATCCTGCCCGGTCAAGAAGCGTTCTCGGTTCTTCGATCACATTTTCGTAGCGCGCATACACGCAGGAATCGTGGATCACTACATCTGCATCTGCCTTACGGGCAGCCGGCATATTTCTCTCGACCAGCACTTCGAGGTAACTTCTGACGTGCATGTCATAACCATCGATGAATCTGGGATAGACGGTCCGAAGCATATTCGTGGTGTGCGGGTCAACGGTAATGAGACTCTGCACACCGTCTTGTTTTAGCCGCTCGTAGACTTTCGAAGCATGAAGTCTGAAGGCATCATCGGCTCCCAAGTCATAGGCAAGCGCGCCGCTATAGAGTTCGCGCTCATGAAGGTACCCAAATTCCACTCCAGCTTGCCTCAGAAGCAGGGCAATGTTTCTCAGAATCTGATTGTACTCAGTGAGATCGGCTTTGGAAGGGAATCCCATAAACTTGGAGACATTCAATATCTTGTTGAAGTACCTCGCCACGAAAACGAATTTCCCCCAAAAGGAGTCCTCGAAGCGTTCCAGATTTCTAACAGACGCGGTTATATATGGAAGAAGCTGATACATCAAGCCCGTGTAGATAACAGTCTTGCCGCCTCTTGGAATGTCCAGTCCCTTAGCCCATTTGGTTGCACTTCTAGCGGCAATCGGAAGCACGCTCCCTCGTATCCGGAGATTGTCTATCATCAGCCCAATAACATCACCAGTCGGCAAAGACACCGTATGTCCCCCTAAAGCTTGAACACATTTTTGTTTAAGTAGTACCGCAAGAATCTTACGTTTTCTGCTATGTGAACTTCGGCCGGGCAATTTGCCTCACACATTTTGCAGAGCAAGCATGAGTATATGTTTCCCGTGTTTTCGAGAACTCTGTCTTCCAGGCCCAGCAGAGCGTAGCGAAAGACTCTTCGGGGCAGAAGCTCTATCTCCATAGGGCATACAGCGGAGCATACGCCGCAATTCATGCAAGCTGCAGCATCAAACTCCTCAGATGCTTTCACTTCTTGGGCAAAATCAGGGTTTACCTTCGCCATAGCTGCCCTCGTCATCGTGATCACCCTTTTGAACTAATCTGTACTTGTAGTATCCTCCATCGGTTGCTTCTGCCAGTTCTTCAATGTAGCCGTACTTCCTTGCGCTCATTACCCAAAACATGACTGCGTTCGTAGGATGTCCCAAAGCCTGCGCTATCTCCGGCACCGTTTTGGGACCGTCTTTCAAGTTCGCGAGGACCCTGTCACGCATGAACGTTGCTACCCTTGCAAGCTCCCGGACGTCCGGCAGTCGGCTATTCATTTGGGCTCCCTATACCATGGCATCGATCATGGCCTTCATCTGTTCGTCCGTATAGCCACGGACTTCAATTGCATTGTCGGGGCAGAGGGGAACACAACTGCCGCAGCCTTTGCACAGTGCCTGATTGATTTTAGCCAGTTCTTGGTCCTCTATTTCCATCTTTTCGATCGCCGAATAGGGACAGGCTCCGGCACACTCTTGGTTCCAGGCCGCCCGATCCGTAGTGAATGTCGCTATAAGTGGCTCCAACTCGACATAGCCTTTCAGGAGCAGAGAAGCGCTCTTGGCTGCTGCGGCCAGTGTAGAGGCCACACTCTCCGATGAGTTCTTTGGCCCCTGACACGTTCCAGCAATCAAGACCCCATCAATTACGGTTTCCACCGGTCTGAGCTTAGGATGAATCTCCTTGAAGAAGCCATCCAGCCCCACAGGCAACTTCAGAATCTCCACCAAAGCATTATTCTTCCGAGGGACCATGCCCGTGACAAGCACCACCAGGCCAACTTCGAGCTCTAATTCTTCTCCGGCAGTAAGAACATCTTTTGTCTTTATCCTGAAACTGCCGTTGTGTTTGTCAATCTGAGGAGGCTCTTCGTCATTGAACTTAAGAAACAGGGCTCCTTTTTTACGCGCCTCCTCGTATAGAAGCTCGTACTTGCCGTATGTCCGCAAATCTCTGAACAGGTGATACTGATGCACGTGCGGGCTTACGTCGCAGACAAGCAAAGAGGCGTGCACTGCGGCATTGCAGCAGTATCGGGAACAATAGGTGTGGGCATCGTCCTTGGATTCCTTTTCACGGCTGCCGACGCAGTAAACGTAAGCTATTGATTTTACGGCTCTACCTTCGTAGTCAAGTTTGCCATTACAATTGTCGAGCAGCCCCTTGAATTCAGGCAAGGTTAAAACGCCCTCTTTGCCATAGGCAAATTCACCATCCTTGGGTTGATAAGCATCAAAACCGGTACAAATGATGATTGAACCGACATTCAAAGAAATACCCTTTTCGGCTCTGACCTTCAACTTCACATCAAAATTGCCGACACATCCCTCCTTTTCACTGAGTTCGGCGTCGGTGTATACCGTTATGTTTTTTCTTTGCTTCACCCTGTTGATCAGTGAGTCGACTATTTCCTCACCGGTTCGGTCGTGAGGATACATTCTGCCGAATCTACCAACCCAGCCGCCAAGAGAGCTCGTCTTTTCCACAAGGAAGACAGAAAGCCCGAGGTCGGACAGGGCCAGCGCAGCCCGCAGGCCGGAAATTCCTCCTCCAATCACCAATACCTTTCCTACCGTATCAACTCTGATTTCTTCAAGAGGCTCGGTGTAGCGTGCCTTTGCCATCCCCGCCTTCACCATGAAAATCGCTTTTTCGGTGGCATATTCAACATTGTCAGTGTGAGCCCAGGAGCACTGCTCCCTTAAATTGACCTGGACATACTGATAGGCATTCAGTCCCGCCCTCTTGGCGACACCCCGAAACGTGAAACGATGTAGCGTTGGCGAGCACGAAGCTACCACCAGGGCATCCAGTTTTTCCCGCTGAATGTCATCTACAATTTCTTGCTGCGTTGCATCTGAGCAGGTAAACATCGAAGTTTTGGCAACGGCAACGTCCTTCTCGCCCTTGATCGCTTCCCGCACCTGTTCGCAATCGACATAGTCCGAGATATTTCCCCCACAATAGCAAATGTAGACACCTATCCTCCTGTCGCTCATAGCTTGATCCTCTGGACATAAGCAGCAGCCTGGGCCACGCTGGCTCCTGCATGTAATATGGTGTCCGGTATATCCATAGCCCCGGAAGCAGAACCTGCTGCAAACACGCCCTCCAAACTCGTCCTACCGGGATTTATGTCTTCATCGATCTCCCTTATGTAGTCATGGTCATCAGCTTCGAGCCCATCGCCGTTGAAAAGACTGAGTGCTTCAAGGTTAGGCATAAGACCAACTGATAAGACAACCAAATCGTGCTCCGCCTGCGCCAGTTTTCCTTGATCAACAAAATCTTCATAATGCAGGGTCAGATTGCCGTTTTCCACCTGATCGACTCTGGCCACCTTACCCTTGACAAAATAGACGCCCATCCCTTTGGCCTGCTGATAGAATTCTTCAAATCCTTTACCAAACGCCCGCACATCGATGTAGTAGATCGTGATATCAGCCAGAGGCACAGCGCCCATGATCAACTGGGCCTGTTTTACAGAGTACATACAACACACCCGAGAACACAGAGGATTCTTGGCCTGGCAATCTCTGGAACCAGTACAGAGGATATAGGCTATGTTATCCGGCACCTTGCCGTCAGAAGGCCTGAGCACTGCATTGTACGGTCTTGTCGGCGACAGAAGTCTTTCCATCTGCATGGCAGTTATGACATTTGGGAACCTGCCATAGCCGTACTGAATCTTATTCAACGGATCGAACAGCTCAAATCCGGTTGCGATAATTACGGAACCCACCTCGAATGTACTTTGTTCATCCCGTATACCGAAGTCAATTGCGCCAGCCTCACAAACACTAACACACTGGTGACACTCTGAGCATCCTCCGCAATCAAGACACCTGCCGGCGCTGTATCTTGCCTCCTCTTCAGCAAGCGGCAGCTCTATTTCGCGAAAATCATTTATCCGTTCATCAGGCGAAAGCTCTTTTATACCTGTCGGGGCAAGCGTTCTGTGCTCCTGTTGTCTTGTCAAAACCTCTGACTTGTCGACTACCGGCAGCTGCGGATCATATACTGCCGCATCAAGCTTCTCTCCGCGCAGAAATTTGTCGATGAAAAAGACCGCCCTCTTGCCGTGGCCGAGCGCATTCACGATTGATGTGGGGCCGGTGACCACATCGCCGCCGGCAAATATGTATGGAACTGATGTCTGCAAGGTTTCTTCATCAACTTCTATTCGGCCATCCTTCTCAATCTCGAGCTCATTTCTTAGGGATGCGGTTGACGGAACCAAGCCAATCGCAGTCACCAGAAAATCCACCTTCATAGTGCTCTCGGAGCCTTCTATTGGTACAGGTCTTCTTCGGCCGCTTTCATCCGGCTCACCAAGCTCCATATCGATGCTCTGTACCTGCATCAGCCTTTCGTTTTTGCCGATGAGCTTTACAGGTAATTTGAGGTACTGCAGTTCAATGCCCTCCTCTTCTGCCGCCTCTATCTCCCAATCAAAGGCAGGCACTTCAGTTCGGCTCCGGCGATACTGGACAATGACCTTCTTTGCCCCCAGCCGGCGTGCGACCCGAGCTGAATCGATCGCGACATTTCCCCCTCCGACTACCAGTGCCGTGCTATTGGAAAGATCCAACTCTTTGCCAAGATTGACCTGTTTAAGAAATTCAAGGGAACTGGCCACACCATCCAAGTCTTCCCCTTCGACCCGCATCTTCCTATCTGACATCGTGCCGCAAGCTACGAAGACTGCATCAAATCCTTCTTCTTTCAGCTTTGTAAGTTTTGCCACGCGTTCGCCGGTCCTGATCTCCACTCCCAGAGCGGTAACATTCTTGATGTCGCGGTCCACGACCTCGTTCGGAAGTCGATACGCAGGAATGGAAAGCCTCAACATGCCACCCGGCTGATCTTCTGCCTCAAATATGGTTACTTTGTAGCCCTTCTTGGCTAAATGGTAAGCCGCTGACAGCCCTGCTGGCCCGGAGCCGATTACTGCTATTTTTTGCTTGAGCTTGTCCTCTGGAGGGCCATGTTTTGGCTCGGGGTACTTCCCATAATAGTAATCAGCAACAAAACGCTTTATTCGTCTTATTGAAACTTCCCCTTCCAACTCTGCCCGGCTGCATTCATTTTCACACGACGCGTAGCAGGCCCGTCCCAGACTTCCAGGGATGGGCACGTCTTCGAGGATGAGTTCCATTGCTTGTTCAAAGAGCCCACTTCTGGCCAGAGAAACATAGCCGTGTGCTTTGATCCCTGCCGGGCAGGCAGAACTGCATGGTGATGTACCATACCGTTCGATTAGTGCCTTTTTCGGGATCGCCTGAGCAAAAGGTATGTATGCGGCCCGCCGAGCCACCAACTCATAGTTGAACTGATCGGGCAGACCAACGGTGCAGACTTCTTCACATTTCTGACAGCCTGTGCACCAAGTGAGATTTACAAAAGGTGACCTTTTGTTCATCTCGACTTCGAAAGTTCCCTGAGCAGTCTTTTTGATATCTTTGACCTGTGTATAAGTCATCGTTCTGACGTTGGGGTGATGAAAAGTGGCGGCCATCTTTGGCGTAGCTATACAGCTTGCGCAGTCAAGCGTAGGAAAGACCTTGCTCAACAGGATCATGTTGCCACCAAGAGTAGGTTCTTTCTCGACTAATAGTACAGAGTACCCCATATCGCCGAGAGTCAGAGCCGACTCCATACCAGCAGCGCCACCCCCTATGACCAGTACATCAGCGTCCATTTCAACTTACCCCCTTTGTCGGTCCAAGCTCTTTGAGGGTCTCAAAGAAATTGTTCATATGTTTGACAAAAGATTCTGCGCAGACCGAACAGATAGCGGCCATTTTGATGCGTTTGGGATCGAGGCTGTGTTCCTTGAGCATCTGCTGTCCTCTTTCGCATATCTTAGCCGTCCGCCCTGTACAGTCGGACAGAAACGGGCAATCTGTTCCGTCAGCAGCAACAAATACCCCGTCGAAACCTTTTCGCAAGGCATGCAGGATCCACTCTGGTTTGATGCCGCTCGAACACGGAACGGGAAGAACAACGGCCGAAGGCGGGTAGTGCATATGAGAACTACCAGCCAAGTCGATGCCGATGTCAGAAATGCTATTTGTTGAAAAGACTAAGATGCGAGGCCGGAAACCATCATGTTCCGGGCCTACATTCGCTCCCATTCTCACTTTCCCCTCTTAACGAAGATGCGCCAAAAACCCGCTTCTTCTACCGTCCCCAGATACTCATGCCCGACTTTCTGGGCCCAAAGAGGCACATCCTTGTTAGTGCTTGGATCCGAGGATAGAACCTCCATAGTTCCGCCCACAGGCACCGACACCATTGATTTTTTTGCTTCAAGCAGTGGCCCTGGGCAGGCTGTTCCCCTGGCGTCTACTTTCTTGTCCACCTGAAGGCTTTTTAATTCATCTTCTGTCATAGTCTTACCTCTTTACACAAATTCAGTCGGTTAGAAGGTTAGTACAACATCTGCTTGCTGGGCGGCGTCCACAAATGTGGCCACACCACCACACTCAACACCATCAATCAAGTCATCTTCTTTGATTCCTATGATCGGAAAAGCTGCAGAGCAGGCAATCAACTTGGCACCACCGTCGCGCAAGATGTCGATGAACTCCGGCAGCGATTTCGGCGCCCCCGCGAGAGTGATCTTTTCCGCCCCACCCTTGTGGATAATATTCAAACCGCTCATTGTAAAGAACAGCGTGACTTCCATGTCTAGGGCCAACGCGCCGGAACCCAGCATGAACGGTGGAAATGCCTTTTCGGGCGTGTCGGAACCGCAGAAGATCAACATTTTCTGTGCCATCATTACTCCTTTCGAAATCTTCGTATTACAATGTTCATAGCAACGTTTCTATCTCACAATATAACACCTGAGTTTCGAACTCGCCACTTTCCAACTCAGCGTTTTGCCACGGTACTGTTTTGATCCAATACGGCCATGTGAGTACATGGTCATAACCTGTCGAAGGCACACGGTGACCGTGAAGGAATCTCAGTAAGTGGTTCAATCCTGGCACAGTCTATCCTGGGGAACGCACTGTTCTTGAGCCTCTCAGTCAGTCTCTTGGCACTGGGAAGGATAAGTCTTGAATGCCTGGCCGTTTTAGGTGTCTGTCAAAGAACAGACAATCTGCATACCTGCCCTGATACTGTTGGTTATATGGCAGTGGTCTGCCGCTGCTAATAAGCCTTGCTGCTGTTGCGAGGACAGCTTTGCCCCAAAGTGAATTTTGGCATCGATCCTTGTGGTACGCGATAGCTTCGCCTCCGAAGCTGTGGCGTTTGCTAAACTGCTTTCTATGTGGCGGCTCAATTCGATGGTCATATCCTCGCACGGGATGCTACGCTCTTTACAGTATTTGACGACATAACCGCCGATGCACATCCCAATTGAGGCCTCAAAAAGCTGAGCCGGCCACATCCCATCCCGCTCCTTATTGCCATCCTCACCGCGCCCGCTTGTAATGGTAAATCCTCTGCATGTAGCTGAAAACCGGAAACCGCTCTCGTACTTGACCAGAACTTCCATAGACGGTGCTCCTTAAGCAGCTCCTAATACATCTATAGCCTCTTCAGCTAGATCTGGTGAAATTCGAAATAATGCAAAATGAAAACACCTTCCTTTGCGACCATGGCCACAGAACCCCGACAATAGTATAAAAAATGCTTGCCAAAACCGTGTGTGAGATGTTTCATCATAGATATGTGCGACTCTAAAAAAGAAAAGGTGTCTCAATATTCTTGCCTCCAGGTCCCCAAACAGTTGCGCAGAGGTAAAGGTCTCTGGGGCCTAGTAGATAACACGAGCTTAGTAAACTCTGCGCGGAGAGTAAAGGCAAATGGTTGAAAAAAACAAAGGTTCTTCTCAGGACGTTGACCGAACACGTGAAGAGATTTGCCAAGAGATTTCTGATGTTCTCGAGGGCAGAAAGGACGTTGCTGCGCTACGCCAGGACGGCACTCTGCCACCGAGGTTAGAAAAACTCATCGCTCTAAGTTCGGTTCTTACTACTCAGCAAGGGCCTGATGCCGTTGCATCGTGTGTGACTGGGTGCTTGGAACTGGGGGCTACACCTCAAGAAATCATGCAGGTTCTGCAAAAGGTCGTTTTGATGGCTGAGATCCCTGTGGAGACATACACCAAAATGGTGCGCCAGGCCATAGAAGCCTTCGAGAGTCGATAGGCGTCTGTGTGGTGCTAGACGTCATCCTATCTCAGTCACTGTAGGACAGCCACTACCTATGTCACTTCGCTGCAGTCATTGCATCGATCTACAAAGCCACTCCGAGCTTCTTGATTATCTACAACCGCTTTCAGAGAGTAAGCCCCGGACTTTTCGCACGAAAGCGCCGAAATAACCACGCTTCCCGGCCAACCCTTCGATTATGTCCTATTTCGACAAAGGCCCAAACAATGCTGCTCGACTTCCACCAACCTTAGGTTCAGAGATTTTGCCCAGGCCCGCCCTTTCAGCATCATCACAAATAGCCTCATACATCTTTTTCCCCACATGGCACTTTGGTTCCGCCAGAAGAAATCTGCCGATCGGTTTTAGGATGCAACGTATTTGTCTGAAGAAGCGGCCCCGATCCGGCACTTCATGGGCAACCCACATGGACAAAGCAAAGTCGACGTGCTCCAAGACAGTGAGGTCATCCTGGGCACATTGGACGATCGCGACCCGTTGAGAAACTGCTGCTTTGTTTGCTTTCCTACGGGTGAATCGGAGCATCTCAGGTTGGAAGTCAACGGCAACTACCCGACCTTTTTCACCTACCATTCTTGCCATCTCTACCGTGTAGAAACCCAGGCCACATCCGACGTCGGCCACTGTCATACCCGGCCTTACTAGTTCACCAAGAAACTTCCCAGGTCTCTGATGAATACGTCGGAACCAGTCTGGATAGAAAAGAAGGTGATGCCATTTTGCGACAAAAACTTCTGCCATACGTGTCCTTTGCCCGAGCCATCCACTTGTGTCCACTGGCAAACCTCTCCAAAGCTACTGGCTGAATGATGCTACCTCAAAATCACATTATCTGGAGGGCGGCCATCTGCAAAGTGCTTGTCCAACCAGCCGGATATGACATTATCTCTAATATCAAAATACTTGACATACGGTTTTATGTCCAACACTGGAGTCTTGTCAAGCATATCAACTTCGGCGAAACGCAAGCCGCAATTATCATCAGTCCAAGGAACGATAATCAGTTAGCAAATATTTCTCACCCTTTTTCTCCAAATGGAGAACAAGCTTCTCTTCTGGGATTTTCCAAATCTGTTTACCCGGCGAATCACTGGGGACCTTCACTACCGATCCTTTCTTCCCTGGCGACCGCAAAAGGGCAAATCTTCCATCAACTGTCTTGAGGCCACGAAGGCGCCAGTAGTTTCTTCTGAGCCATCGTCCAGGCGGCTCTGGAATTGCCGGGCCGCCGACCAAAGGGTCGTCCGCAGGTAAGACCTCTTCCGGTCGGATTTTGCCAAAGACCAGAAGAAAGCGGTCGCGAGCCGGCCGAGGTCCGCGAAACCAGAGATAAAAACCTGCTTCAGCCATCTCCCGCCCGACCGTCTCTCGTTCTATCATTCTGAAATGACTTGCCTCGCGCCGGGATAAGGGACTCTTCGCTTCCCGATCCAGGATATAGACACAGCCGCCAGGGGTTAGGCTTTCGTGGATCTTGGCCAGCAGAGTGCTGCCGTGGAATAGCAAATGATAACTGTCCAAGAAGAAGACGACGTCAAGCGGTTCGGGGCCGAGGTGGGGATCGCCGTCCTCAGTGAGAACCGAAGGAAGAGAAAGTCTTGAGGGAAGCGGCGGTCTTTCTTCCTTCTGTGTAGCCCACTCTTCCAAAATGATCTCCAATCCTCCATCTGAAGAGTGTCGAAGGATTGGTGTCATCAGCTTCCGTGCCTCTCCGAGGGCAACAAAAACCGGTCGCTCATAAGAGCGGCCAAGAGGAATGAACATTCGCGAACACTTCCTCACCGAAAGAGGCGCAAAAGGATCAGGGTCACCACCGGGATTCGTCGAACCTTCTGGCCGCCTAAAGACAAGAGCGAAATCCTTCTCTGCATGCCAGTGCTCTTCAGCACAGCAGACGAACGCAAATCCCTCTTCGCGCGCTTCTCTGACCACCGTTGTTTCTGCGATCCAGTAATGCTTCTTCTCGCGCTGCTCACGCGGCACCCAATCGCGCAACGTTCCACGCCGCTGATCGACAACCACCAGATAGCCGCCTGGCTTCAGGGCGCACCAGATTCCTCTCAACATCTGCCGAGGTTTGGCGAAATGGTGATAAACATGATGCAGAAAGACAAGGTCAGCAGAGTCTGGCGGCAAGCACGGATCGTCGGAGCGTCCCAACACTGCACGAACCTGGGGAAGCCCCTTCTTGCGGGCTTCTTCCTCCAGCGTCTTCACCTTGCTCTCGACGATCTCCTGGGCAAGAACAGTCCCCGTTTCACCCACAATCTTTGCAAAAACCCACGTATCCTTAGCACTACCCGCTCCAATATCAGCAACCGTGGATCCTTCGCCCAAACCAAGGTGCAATAGTATCGCGGCGACGGATTCCGCACGATCTTTTGGCTTGCTCACGCTTGACCTATCAGGCTTCTCACAAGCGCGTGTTTCCTTGAGGTTAGCCATCCGAGTAACCAGCGTAATTACAGTTGTTTCACTCGTATAGGCTGAAGCCAGCAAGTGCAGGGTCACTAGCCACGGCGCAACTGCAAAGAGCACAGCCAAAAGGTAACGCTTTGTTTGCATAACATCTCTCCAAAAGTGGAGTATCGGTCAACGGACTTATACACTGCCCGTCCTGGCATGCCAACCGAAGATTTCTTCGAAATCAGAAACAGTTCGTTCCCGCGGTCCGCCAAGAATTAAGACGACGGGCGGGAGAATTATCCCTACCTCTATTACCCGTTCTGCGTCTCACCAACGTGGCCATCGCTGTCGCCACTGGTTAGCCCGACAACGCCCAAGCCCAGAGCCAGGCTTTTGAAAGCCTCGCATGAGATAACGACCGGACCGGTAGAAACGACGCGGGCAGTCTCGACGGTAAGACCAACGCCCGAAGCCATAGCCTCTGCTGCGTCCATCTTGGGGTCTTGGTGGCAGCCGATCAACGCTATAGCCTGAGGCCAGAAGGCTGCGCCGAGACCAATACGGGCGAAGCATGAAGTCACGAAGCCGGATCACCCGGTCACCCAGAATCAAGGTTTTCGCAACATATTGATCGGCAGGCATCTTCGTGGTACGGAAGGCAAGGACGCCAATTTCGTTGCCGGTACGAAGCTGCCTTACGATGTCGGCGACCTCTGCGGCTGGCCCTAAGTGTATGTTCAATTCGTGCTTCTGCGCGTGCTCGAGAATCAAGTGCGTCCCCAATTCCGCGCGGCCTGTGGCACTTTCACAAGGATGCGTTTCGATCTGCTGCACTGTACCAGAGAGGTGCACCACAGCAGGCTGGACTTGATGGCGGGCCACACCCTCGTAGTCCCCCATTCCTTTTTGAGCGTATGCGGTGCTCGCGAAAAACATTGCTACAACAACAGAGAAGGTCAGGATGATATCATAAGAGGGAAGGCTACTGAATCGGTTTTTCTTGATACTTGGCGTGGGAGTGCTCCTAATGATAGGTGGTTTTATATGTTCGGAGTTCTCAGAGTGTTTTGCCTTCGTCCACTCTTATGCACAATTTTGAAGAATAAGAACTCTGCTTGTCGTGATTTCTCAGTTGGCTATGGTGTCCATCAACTCTCCGCGAGCATTACGAATCTCCAGCTTCACAGCTACCTTGCCGCCCAGCTCGTGTGTTGCGCAAGACAGGCACGGATCATAGGCGCGTATTGCCATTTCAACCTGGTTGAGAATACCCTGGTCGTAGTTGCCATCCTTGATGAGAGCCTTTGCTGCTTGCTTGACGGACATATTGATCGGCGCATTGTTATGGGTTGTACCCACGATAAGATTGACATTGGTGATCAGGCCGTTCTCGTCCGTCTCATAGTCGTGGATCAGTGTACCTCGCGGCGCCTCAAGACAGCCTATCCCACGTGCGGCGCGAGGCTCGACAGCGACGCGCGTTTCCTGGCCAGTGATCTCCGGATCATTCAGCAATTCGATGACATGCTCGGCGTTATAGACCAGTTCAATCAGCCTGGCATAGTTGTAGAGCAGCGTCTGCTGGGCGGGCCGACCAAACTGCTGCCGGAACTCCTCGAGTTCAGCCTGCGCCAAAGGAGTCGCCATCTTGTCGCAGACATTTATACGGGCAAGCGCGTTCGTGCGGTAGATCCCGACCGGGCCTTCCGGATCCATATTGAAGTCACCCCACTTCTTCGCGTACGGGAACTTGAGGTAGGTCCAGGGCTCTATGTGCTCGCCGATGTACTCCGCGTACTGGTCGCAGGCAAATTCGTCGTATGTCCCGTCCGGCTTCATGAGCCTGAGCTTGCCATCGTAGACGTTGAGGCTACCATCATCGGTCACCGTCCCCAGAAAGCCAGTCTCTATTACCCCCAGAGCATTTATCGTGTTAAGGTACTTCGGGAAAATGTTTTCCTTAGCGAAGCCAATAGCAAACTTCGCAAACTCCAAGACCTCGTTTGCCATAGGCAATAGCCTTTCCCGCTCCTGATCTGTAAGTGGCTTGGAAAAGCCTCCGGGCACGGCGGTTACCGGGTGAATCGACTTGCCTGACGCGATGTTTAACATCTGCGTCCCGAGGTGCCGGGCACGCACGACCTTTTTGCCAATATCGGGGTGCGACTGTACGATACCCAGAACGTTGCGAACGGAGTAGTCAGCGTCCGGGCCCATCACAAAGTCTGGGCCGGCCAGAAAAAAGAAGTGCAGTATCTTGTCTGAGCAGAATGCAATGCTCTGGCAGAGGTCCCGGAGCTTTATCCCGGCGGGCGGGGGCGTAGCCCCAAAGACCGCGTCGTTAGCCTTTGCCGACGCCAGGTGATGATGCCACGGGCAAACGCCGCAGATGCTCGTTACGATGCGCGGCAGCTCCTCTGCGGGGCGGCCGATACAGAATCTCTCAAAGCCGCGAAGCTCCACCACATTAACAAAGGTATCTGCCACATTGCCGTTATCATCAAGGTTTATGGTTACCTTAGCGTGGCCTTCTATTCTGGTTACAGGGGCAATTGTGATTGTTTTCATTTCATGTCTCCTTATTATTTTGGTCGTGTACGCATTAGTACTTTGGACAGGACTGTTTAATCACTTATTTGTCTGATTTGCCCAAGTACTCTTCTAAGGCGGCCTTGAGTGTCATGACAGCCAACTTCGCACAGTGTCTGGTTTCTTGGGGCAGATCCTGGAAGTAGCTTTCGACATCTCCGGGAGTAATTCGCAGTGTATCTTCAACGGATTTTCTTTTTGCCATTCTCGTTACATAGCTTGCGCAAGCAATCGTGGCCCCGCAGCCGTCCGTCATGAATTTGATGTCACTTATTCGTCCATTGTCGACCGACAAGTACATCTCAATAGTGTCCCCGCAAATACCTGTTACGCTGACATGGCAATCTGCATCTTCTATCCTTCCAGTGTTTTGTGGGTTCAGAGACTCCTTCTTGAATCTCTCCGAATATCCTTCCAATATGGACTCTTGAATATCCCGGGCGATCTTGTCGAGCTTTTCTTCCATTTGTCTCCTAGCCATGCCTTGGTTCACCGAAAATGGTCTTTCATGAACGATCCCGCCACTTTTCAAGATTCACAAGGCTTGCTATCGCAGGGTGTATCGCGTCCACAACAGGGTAGTTCTCGACTACAAGCCGTAGAAGTAGATCTGCCATGGCTAGCTTTGTGAGAGCAAGAGCCTTTGAATATCACGCCTGCCCCCGTGCCAATTAGTCGCCGAGTCCTGCCACCGCACGTTGGGCATTTCGAGATCGGCTTATTCTTTATGCCTTGGAACTTCTCAAATCTATCACCGCAGCCCTCACATTCATATTCGTAGGTAGGCATTCTACATACCTCACAAAGACTCACCTACCGCTGCAAAACCCGCGGCTGATGCCCTGATCGCTACACGAGCACTGGGATATTATGCAAAGTAATAGCAAGAATCAGAAGCGTAGTGCGTCGCCAAGTCTCTAATCCAATGCTAACGCTCGCCGATCTTCCATATCGTAAAGTTTGCGCTCCCTCTCCACGTTGATCCCCAGAGCTCCACGCTTGCCCTCAATATGCTCGATCATCATATTAGCAGCCTTGATCGGGTCTCGTTCAAAAGCCCACTTGCCCCCTACGTCCTTTTCGATTTCGTCGGTCAAATAACGAGTCAAATTGGGGGCGCCAAGGATAGGCAGCGGCTCCGCAATGACAGTGTAGACTCCGGAAGCTACAAAGTACATTCCGATTGAAATCGCCTTTTCTGACATCCATTCCGGTGCGGCACCGGCCACAGGCAATGTGGAGATATCATCACCGAGTCCACCCTCAGCAACGATATTTGACAAAATTGTCAGAATTCTACTATTGTCGACGCAAGAGCCTACGTGAAGAACCGGTGGTATACCCACAGCTTCGCAGACCTCACGTAGCCCTTTACCACAATATTTCGCCACCACATCCGGTCTCATCAATCCGGCCTTAGCAGCAGCAATTGCACTGCAACCCGTGCTCACTACTAAGACATTATTCTTGATAAGTTCCTTTATCATTGTGAGGTGACCGGAATCGTGTACTTGCTTCGGATTGTTACAACCGACCACTCCAGCGGCGCCGCGAATTCGTCCGTTAATAATATTATCATTAAGTGGGCGATAACTAGCGCGAAACCGACCACCAAGATGGTAGAAGATATTCTCTGCTGTAAACCCGGCAATTCCACGTTCCATCATCTTTGGAACCCTACCCTTACCCTGTCTGTTACCAAAACTCGCAACACCAACTTCGACTATCTTTCTCGCCGTTTCGACTGCTCTGTCTTCATGGAATTCAACATGCTCTGCCCCTTCGATTTTGCATTTAGGCGAAGTGGTTATTAGCTTCGTGTGGAAACAGCCGCACAATGATCCAAGTGCCGGCATAATACACTGGACGTCAACTAACATGACGTCAACAACACCGGTCATCACTGCCAATTCCTGCTGCAGGAAGTTGCCAGCAACAGAAATCCCATGTCGCATGAGTATTTCGTTAGCCGTACAGCACATGCCGGCGATGTTGATTCCTTTTGCGCCTTCTTCCTCAGCCATTTTCAGTAGTCCCGGTTCCTGTGACACACTAACTATTATGTCCGACAAAGTAGGCTCGTGGCCGTGTACGAGTATGTTTACCTTCTCAGCTTCGAGGACGCCTAAATTACTGCCAAAACGAATTGGCCAAGGGCTGCCGAACAGAATATCTGAAAGCTCCGTAGCTATAAGCGAGCCGCCCCAGCCATCGGACAAAGAAGCCCTAATTCCTTGTTTTATCAGGTTCTTATAGTCTGAACCCACGCCTATATGTGTCCTATGCATGATTTCAACAATCTCACGATCGATGGATCGAGGAGTCACACCAAATTCTTGCCAGACCTTTTGCCGGGCTCGTGGCGGATAAGCTGTGGTACTTACAAACGCTCCATTCTGCTTGCCGAACTCGCCCAGGACCGCATCGGCAAGGTCGCGGCCGATTTGCTTTGTCTCTCTGCCCTCCACTTTGATCCCGTATCTCGCCGCAACCTCTCTCAATTTCAACTCGTCCTTGATCATGTAATCGCAGCTATCATTCTCAACAGCTATCGCAAATGTATGGGCGATATCACGGCCATGGTCGGAGTGTGCTGCAGCACCTGCAGCAATCATTCGTAAGAGGTTTCTGGCCGCGATCGTATCAGCGGAGGCTCCGCATATGCCTGCTTGCGGCCCTTCCCCAAATGGATCGATGCGACACGGCCCCATCGAACAGTTCCGGCAGCATATTCCAAGTTTGCCAAAACCACACTGGGGCACTTGCTGTTCAAATCTATCCCAGGCGGTCTCTACATCGGCCAGATTCACTTGCCTGAGTATTTCCCGCGATGCTTCGTCAACACTACGTTTTTTCACATCCATGGTAATTCCTCAACAAATAAACTATTGAGACTTTGAAGTATATATATACACTTCCGTTCTACGCATCAAACGCTACAGCACCAGGTCTCAAACTGGTCCGCCTGCTCTGTCTTCTTGCAAACGGCTTACGGTGGGCCTAAGTTGCTTCTCTCGTCGGCAGCAATCCTAATTCTCTACTTCGTTGTCTTGAAAACTCGATCTTGTTATTCGATCCTTTTATGAACAGAAGGGGAAAGACGATATCGCTTAGACAGCAGGGAATCCATACGGCGAGAAAAAGAAATATGAAAAGAGTGATGTAGGAAGCCAAACTCAAGGCCCCCGGCTTCGCCATAATGATATGAAACAGCGATGTCCACGTGCTCAACAAGACATGTCCCGCGTGTGGGAATTTTGTCCTGGGCCAAAAATACGCTATCGCCACACCTGCTATTGCTAAAGGATTCACCAACCACCACTTTTCAATAAAGCCTATATGGATACCCCTATTAGGCATACGGAGCAACACTTCGCCTAAGTAAGGTATTAACGAATCGCTCGTCGTTGCAATGCCGATAGAGCCCACATAGCCGATGATGAGTAAAACACAAAGATTACAGTTGGCGTTCGTACGCTTGTGTTTATGAAGTTTATACATCGAAGCTGTAACAAGCGCACTTAACAAAACATGAATCGGATGTAGCGTATAGAAAATAGAATATGAAACTCTAGATGATAACTTCTGCGAATGGATCATAATGACCATTCCTGTCACTGCCCCAAACAAAGTAAATGGAGCATGGTTCTTCAACTCTTTAGATATTTGCCTAAGCATCTGTCTCACATTCAGCCAGTTGTGCTGGAAGGCCAAAGGTCATGATGTCATGTTGGAGCTTTTATAGTACGGTTGTCCGTGTCGGGACTGTGCTTCAATTTTGCCTTCGGAGGATAATTCTTCTACGTATTTGAGGACTTCATTCCGATGGAGGCCCAAGCCTGCAGCGATATCTTCCGCACGGCAAGGTCTACGTTTCAAAAGCGTCAAAACGTTGTCACGTTGGGCAGAGAAATGCCGTTGTCTGTGGACGCCACTATAGTCGGCTATGACCTCTGCATTTTTGTACAATTGGCTGGCTATGGCCTTCAATTGTCTTGCGGGAACTGGCTCAGCAAAGTCTTCAGCAGGCGGACGAGTAACAGTATTTATTTGGACCTTATCAGGACAGATCATATTTATGCAGTGAGCAAGTGTGTTAATCTGGGCTTCTACCGTGGTTGCACCGCCGAGAAGAAACACTTCCAGCCAGTACTTACCGGTATATTCCTCTCGAAATTTCACCAATCCTTCCAGCATCTTGATGAAAGGGATATCCGAGTGAGGTCGGTTTACATACTTGAACAACTGGACGGTCCCGGCATCAAGTGATGGAACGACCAGATCAGCACACATGAGGGAGCTTCTTACTTCGGGTACCCACAACAACGAGCCGTTCGTCAGCACTGCAATAGGCACATCAGTGATGTTCTTAATCCCAAAAATTACTTTTTCGATCTTTGAATGAAGTGTCGGTTCTCCTGACCCGGATAGTGTTATATAGTCGGGCCTCGATTCAAGGCTGACTTTGACTTGGTTTATGACCTGATCAGATGGCACCCACTCTTTCCGTTCTGTTGTCTTGTTAGTGGTCCTTCCCAATTGACAGTATATGCAGTCATACGTGCACGTCTTAAATGGCACCAAATCTACCCCGAGCGAACGCCCCAGTCTTCTTGAAGGCACTGGACCGTATATGTATTCTTGGTTTTCGTCGTCAGCAGTTGGGAGAGTCATAACACGGCTTTTCGGACTCGGGAGGCCGAGGTACAGTACTTGGTGAGTATTCAGGTCGCCCTTTCGTGAGAATCGCGGAACTTCGGTGTTTCAGTAGCGATGTGGAACGTTGTATCCAAAGGATTGTATCGCTTCAATACACTGAGACTTCTGACTATTTCTATTTCGGCTTGCGAAACTCCTTTTCTATCGACGTATTCTTTGACCCTCGTAGTGTAGTCGCAGCAAGTTGGCAACCCTTCTTGAATAAGCCTTAGAATCTCTTCGCTCTGAATGCCTGAGGTCTTAGGTGTTGTTTCTGGACATCTAAATGTTCGCCGGGAAAATTTCTCTATTGTCTGGGCTGCCAAATCTAATCCTTGCCCCTCTTTGTGTTCTACACATTTTCTTCCTGCTAACCAATCAATAATGGTTTCCATATCGTCGCTCTTGCTTCCAAATTTCTGCAGAGATCTCGACCTTTATTTCTTAAAATAGAGTAGCGTGTGATTTGCTTTGTCTCTCCCTTATGTTGTGTACCATGATAAAGGTATATCCTTCACAGCTCCATCTACGAGAAACCTTTTTTCTTCTACCATTTCAACATCCCTGATTCAGCAAAGTCTTATGTCTTGGGTTTTGCACGAGATGGATCAGTAATAGCTTTGTGCAATGCTCTAAACTCAGACGGTTCATGTTTTCCTTTGACCTTTTCAACCACCTTCTCGTTCGGCCTACCGCTCGTGGATATGGTCGGAGTCAATATGAAGATGGTCTCAACCATACGCTCCTCAAAATCTCTGCCCGAAAATACAACGCCGATTATGGGTATGTCCTTCAGGAATGGAGCACCGCGAATGACATCTCGCTTTTCAGTCTTTCTCATTCCTCCTATTACGAGGCTTTCGCCCTTTTAGATGGGATTTTCCTCGTTTTGTATTTCCTTTTTAGTGATAATTGGAAGCTCTTTAACGCCTTCGGGCGTTAGTTTAGACCCAAGCGTGATGTTTGTTTCCAGGCCGATACCTGCACACCTACTGAACAGACGAAAGACCGATTGGGAAAAACATTCCAAAATCTTGCAATGGCATTGACGCCTGTGCAATGTGCAGGGCCTATTTTCTGCACATCGTATTGCCGGAATGCATTTATTGTACGTTCTATTCGTTCTGTGGAAGCATTAAAAAGATGCATGCCACCCATTACAGCATAAAAATGCTGTCTCCCGCTTAGATCTGCAATGCGATGTAACGTATTGACTACACCGGCATGTGCGCAGCCGAAAACAACTACTAAACCTTTCGGTGATTCAAAAAACAGGGCCTGGTCATCCCATAAATCATCAGGTTTCTGGCAACTCTCATCAAGAAAGAAAACGCCGCCGACATCCTCAAAGTTGTTAATGTGTGGTATCTGCCCCGTTACTGTAACCCCTTGAAAGATTTGGGTAGGTTTTTCTGTCTGAATAACTTCACGGCTTCGAATAGCCTCCGTTGCGTGTTCCGGCATACCAATCGGCCGGCATTTAAGTCCTTTTCGACTAAACTTTGGTTCGATTGCTGCAGGGTGCAAATAAACGGTCGCTTTCGTGGCGATATCAAGCACAGCAGACAGGCCGCCTGTATGGTCATAATGACCGTGACTCAACACAATAGCATCAGTCTCAGCCAAGTCGACACCCAGTGCTTTCGCGTTCCGGACAAGAATACCGCTCTGGCCCGTGTCAAAGAGAATTCTTCTCCGCCCACATTCAATCCAAAACGCCAGACCATGCTCCGCCAATAATCCTGGCCGGGATGTGGTGTTCTCAACCAACGTTGTTATGCGAACATTTTGCGTCACGAAAGCTGTGCTAATAAATCAGGCAATTCTGGTTGATCATAGAATTTGCCCTTAGCTGTAGCTTTGACTTTCCCATCCTGCACAATCTCAGCCTCCAATAAATACAGAGGATGTGAGGATCGCGTAACTCGTGCCGAGACTGTTGCCTCTTGGTATGTTGCAACAGGATGCCTAAACCTTGTTGTTAGCTCAACTGTTACAGCTGCCTGACCAAGTGCAAATAGGCAATTGACCATCGCACCATCTAAAATCGATGAGATGACTCCACCATGCAGCACACCCGGATAACCCTCGAAAGCCTCATCGCATTGAAACGTAGACATGACGCTTCCATCATTAGCTACGTCAAACTTCAATTTCAGCCCATTTGCATTTGCTGGACTACACACTACACATTTGGGGTGGACCTGGTGGCGTATACTAACAACAGTATTTCGCACTGCATCAATACGTAAGACTATTTGCTTTTGTTATCGCCCGGATCAAATAGAAGTCTTTCTTTGGCTTCTGTCAAGCAGGAGAAACCTCAGCCTGATTGTGGACCGGGATTTGCCTCATTGTCATATACAACTGTGATCGTCGTTTTTTCTGAAGTTCAAAACACAACCTTGATTAAGGCCATCATCATGGCTTATAGCGTCGCAATATTTCTCTTTGAAACAAAAATCTGAATCCTCGATTTCCGTCTTCACGTCATTTGAATTCGAGTTTCTGAACTCCTGTATGGGATCATCTTTCATGGTGTGCTTGGGATAAACGGAGAGTAAGCCATCCTGTTTCAAAACACGCTGAGCCTCCTGGTAGAGCCTTTTCCTATCGCATTTGCCGAGGTAATGAAGGACATCATAGAATAAGACTACATCGATTGATTCGCTTTCAAAATCCAGTGTTGTTTGACCCAAGGTTTTTGCTATCTTTACGTTTTTCAAATTATTAGCTGCGGCTTTTTGTTGCAGTTCGTTTAGGGCTTGTTGTTCCTTGTCTACCGCATAAACTACGCCTCTACTTCCTACGACAAATGCCGCCGGAACGGCGTAATGACCCACTCCACAGCCAAAATCGAGGACCGTTTGGCCAGGCTGAAGCCCGACTTTTCCTAAGAATCTGACGCCATCCCTTTTTTCCCATCTCTCCATGTATTTGTTTGCACCACGCTTCTTGGGAACCATGCCGGTTATCAGGCAGACTGCCTCGCTTTCCTCGCATTCTCCAGTTTTTCCTCGAGGCCCTCCAATTTCTGTATCATCGGCGGTTTTAGCGAATGGGCAGGCAATCCACTTTTCAGTTCGGAAAGTTCTTTTTCCAAATCTGAAATGACACAATCTGAAAGAAGATCTTTTAATCTATCCAGGGCAATTCTGTGGGCTCGAATTTCAATTCCCATCCAGTCAGAGAACTCGAGGATTTCTTCAGGATGCTCTTGAGAGTATCTATTCCAGAAGTCTATGCCATCCAACAAAACAGCTCCGCTTGTATATTGAGGGAAATTCTCATTAGCTTTACCTCTATCCCAGTCCTGAAAGACATGGTGTCGATAGATTATCCATCCGGGCGTAAGCCACCAGACCTTCTGGCCGCCGCTTACTTGCTGTCTTTGGGCCTCGCTAACTAAGATATCTATGCAATGAGTCGCGTTTACTCTTGAAATTGAAATTCCAACCGCCTGCTCGGCAATTATCGTATCTATTGTCCTGTAGGAATCATCGATGTTGACGTAGCAGAATTTGCCACCATAGACTACTATGATCTTTTTGCAGAATTCTTTGGCGTGGTTTACTCTCTGTATTAACTGGCTTTCCAGCTCTTTAAGGACCTCGTGCCGGCCAGGCTTTGTGTAAAGGATTTTCCCGGCATCCAGGAGACCTTCCTTTCTCAGATGATTGAGCTCTGGAGCAAGCGTCCCGCAGGAGACTATGGCATAATCTCTAAAGGAAAATTCTTCAGCCATTTTTTACCTCGGTTTTCTTTCCCCGGACCTTGTGTTTCTCAGTTTTCGGCTAAAAAATTACTTCATCTCAAGTGGAGCAACTTCGATTTGGCGGGGCCGTGTTATCTTGCTCCAATCCTTAGGTTCAACTATCTGTTTCATCTTCTCCAGGATACCCAATGCTTTTAAGCGTTCATAAATCTTTATCCAGGCACAATCACGTTCGGAATCTACTTCACATTTCCCATTCTTACTTCCTCCACACGGCCCATTTAACAATCCTTTAGCACACTGAGTTAAAGGACAAATTCCAGCGAATTTACCGAGTTCACATTCTCCGCATTGCTGACATTTTTCTTTGAACAAAGTAGGTCCGCCTCCCATGTGCCCTATTGGATTTGTCGCCGGATAAATGGGCTTTGCAATTGCGAACTCTTCTTCCAGAATTGATTCGGCCACAACTTGAAGTCCATCGCCGCATGTCAACATCAGGATAGCATCTGACTCTTCGATTTCGTTTCGGTATCGACTCAAACGACTTTTGCTCCACGGAGCATAACAGGTAAACTCCCCAAAAGGCGGGGCAACAGCTGCCAAAACCTGTTTGCCGGTTTTGGAAAGCTCGTTCGCCATTTCTTTCACTTCGGCCTCGCCACCGGTATGAAAGACTGTGGCGCATCCCCCACACCCAACCAGAACGACCTTTTTCTTACCTTCTAAGTAGTTGAGAATCTCATCCATTGGTTTTTGGGTTTGGCCGATCATTTCTATTTTGCCCTTTTGGTTCCATGCTCCCTTTCAGGTGCCAAGTCATCCACAAAAACGTCAGAGTTCATGAAGTCTATCTCGCTGATTTTCGCGTGCAGAGTTTTACTTTCCCCTGCAAGGTTCTCCATCTCTATTTGGCTTGCATCAACTTTGAGGTAGGCAATATCTTTTGTGATCAGCTTGGCCCCATTTCCGCGTTCATAAATATTGGCTAAGCACATCTTTGTGTCCTTTGCTATATTGACTTAGTCGCCGCTTTTTTCTTTTCAGATTCTAACCTGTCGGCAATCCTGTTAATTCCCTCAAGAGAAATCGTAAGCTCGTCGCCGGAAAGACACGACATGAATACATCCCTGCTTTCATGGATAACGGCTATCACCTTTTCTTTGTTTACTGAGTCCAGAAGCAGCTTCTCTGTTTCTTGGTTAATTCTATTGATTACGTAATACGTTGGCTTGTTAAGCTGTTTGCCCAAGCCGGATATTCTCTGAGCCAATAGAATCGAATCTCGAGATGGGTCGACGACGACCACGAGCAGATCGACACCTTTTTCTACACCCCTGCCAAAGTGCTCTAAGCCGGCATCAGTATCCGCAATCAGAAACTCATTCTGGCCTAAATCAAGAATCTCCAACACTTTCGCAGAAAGCGCGTTGATCGGGCAGGCACATCCTTCTCCAAATTCACGGATTTTCCCCATCGACAACAGTGTAATATTGCCCTTCTCGGACAAATACTCGTTAGGCAAGTCATCCATTCCCCATTTGCCTGTTATGCCTTTAGTTTTTTCAAACAAAATCTTCTTTCCACCAAAATAGTCCATAAAATCCGTTGGCTTAGCCATTCCCAAGCGATGGTGAAGCCCGACATTTGATTCATCGCTATCAATTACTAGGACTTTATTTCCTCTTTCGGCCATCTCTTTGGATAAAAGGGCCACAATCGTACTCTTGCCCGATCCGCCTTTGCCACAGATCAGCACTTTCATAATCGTCGACCCTCTGCTTTCATATCATATTGGCTATCCGGGCATACCTGCCCGGCGTCTATATACACAAGTAGGATACCCTCAGATAGGCATACACAAGCCTCCGTCTGCAGAAGCTCATTGTTAAGGCCCTGTGTCACAAAAGCCAACGGCTCATCTTCCAACGAGTACTTAAGGCCCTTTGTTCTGACCTTAGGCCTGCCGGATCCATAAGGGATCAGTGAGACTCTTGTTCCAATTTGACCGTGTGGTACACATTTTTCGCTTTTATCAACCGCAACAAGTGTAGAGGCGCCATCAAGAACAGCTATCCGGCCAGGATAACTAGCAACCAGGGCAACGTTTCCTAATGTATGATCAAGGCGTCCACCCACTGCTGCAACCAGGATGATCTCTTGGCATCCTTGCTCCAAAGCGTATTCTACTGCCAGTTCGACATCAGACTTGTCTTCGTCTGGCGAGTACGGAATCCGCGCAATGCTGTGTTCGTCGTTCCACATGTCAGCAGCGATAGAATCCATGTCACCAATAATAACGCTGGGTCGGAGCCCCAGATCGGCAAGATGTTTTGCCCCACCATCTGCGCAAATCAACAAATCGCAGTCTCTCGCCGCACGTTTAACCCTTGCAGGGTCTTTCAACTCGCCATTGCAAAATATACAAGCCTTCTTCGTTGAATCAGTGGTCACAAATATTATCCCCTGTTTCGAGTGTGCCCCGCAAATAGGCTGACACGAGTTCCTCAGGCGAGCTGGCTGTTGCTCCTATTACGACATCAACGCCATTCTGGGCGAAGAGCTGCTGAGCTCGCTGACCCATACCGCCAGCGATGATAATATTGGCTTTCTGCTCGCTCAGCCATTGCGGCAGGACGCCCGGCTGGTGAGCGGGCGGTTGTAATCTGGTGATATTTGAAATCTCCTTCGTCTGCTCATCAACATCGACCATTGCAAATTCTTCGCAATGCCCGAAGTGAAGGCTCAATTTGCCCTGGGCTAATGGAACTGCTATACGCATTTTCTTATCTCCCGTTTGTAAAGATTGTGTTTTGATTGATTCGTGAGCATTGTTGTCAAGCTTGAGAATGGGATTCAATGTTTGCTCGAAAGCCTTTGCCGTTTGACTCTGATTGTAGTGGTATACAAATGGTCTGCCGGAATCACAAGCTTGTACGATCTGTGGGTCTATAGGGATCCGGCCCAAGAAAGGCACGTGCATCTCGTTAGCCATATTTTCACCACCACCGGATCTGAATACATCGGTTTTATGTCCACAATTAGGACAGACAAAGCCACTCATATTTTCTACTACCCCCAGTACGGGTAGCTTCAGATTGCGGCAAAAGGTAATACACTTGCGAACGTCCGCCAGCGCCACCTCTTGAGGTGTAGTGACTATGATTGCGCCATCAGCGTTTTCCAGAAGCTGGACAATTGAAAGCGGCTCATCGCCGGTACCGGGAGGCGAATCGACAATCAGAAAGTCCAAATTGCCCCAATCTACATCTTTCAAAAATTGCTTTATCATCTGGTATTTCATTGGGCCCCGCCATATCACAGCGTCGTTACTCTCGCGCAGCAAGAACCCTATGGACATAACCTTCAGATTTTCCACCATATCAACCGGAAAAATAGTATCTCCTACCGCCTGAATGGCTTTGCCCTCGAGATTCAAGATTTTGGGTATGCTCGGGCCGTGTATGTCGATGTCAAGAAGGCCGACTTTTTTGCCAACAAGAGCGAGCGAGACTGCCAGATTTACTGCCACGGTGCTTTTGCCAACGCCTCCTTTACCACTGAGTACGAGTATCTGGTGCTTTATCTGTCCTACTCTCTTACGAATCTGCTCCTGTTCAGCTTCAATTTGTTTTTGCTTATTCTTATCGAGCTGAAAAACGCTGCCTTCTTTTGCCATAGCTCATCTCCGTTTCTTCGAAAAGCCTATTTGCGTTGGTTGCCTTAGGGGCACGCGTTGGAAACCTTTGCCGTCATTACTATCTCGTATTCTTCAGCCAGCCTCTCAAAAGCCTCTTGCACGTTTGCGAAAACGACATGGCCGTCTCCCGAAACGAGGGTGCTCATTGGCCCGAGCTCGGTCTTTAGCCGAAGTTCGCCAGTTATGAAGCTGTTTTTCATGTGTCAGGCCTGTGGAAGGCTTTTGGCACAGAAGTCTATACTACATTTCGTGCAGAGTTT
>Ga0209427_10000659_pt1 | contig 37423 bp, 36 predicted proteins | sample DeeMarSWOR136_30_FD_187465 | JGI IMG/M metagenome (GOLD analysis project Ga0209427, IMG submission 187465) | Marine sediment microbial communities from White Oak River estuary, North Carolina - WOR-1-36_30 (SPAdes) (version 2) | ecosystem: Environmental > Aquatic > Marine > Intertidal zone >...
ATTTTTTTCTGTGAGTTCGACGGCCCGCGCAGCAGAAGGGCAATAGTCCAAATCTGCGGAGAGTGAAAAACGTAGGGGGAGGCACCTGTGCCTAACCTTCAGGGCAACCACAGGGGATTGCCCCTACAGAATGTTCCTATGAAAAATAGATATCTGAAAGGTATTAGCGCTAATATATTTCTGTTAGGCATTGTCAGCTTTTTGAATGATTTAAGCAGTGAAATGATAATGCCGATTTTGCCGATGTTTGTTACGGCGCTGGGCGGCGCCGGCCTGACCGTTGGATTAGTCGGGGGATTTAGAGACAGCATATCAAGTATTCTCAAGGTTTTCTGCGGCTATTGGTCCGACAGAACAGGCAAAAGGAAAATATTTGTTTTTTCCGGGTACGTGACTTCCTCGCTTTTTAAGTTATTGCTGGCTTTTTCTAAAACGGCCCGGCACGCTGTAATTTTCGCTGGTCTGGAAAGGGTGGGCAAGGGCGTCAGGACCGCCGCAAGAGATGCGATTATTGCTGAATCTATGGCAAAAGAGCGGGGAAAGGGATTTGGAATTCACAGGGCGCTTGACACTTCCGGGGCGATTCTGGGCTCGATTGTTGTTTTTATTTTATTCTGGCTTTTCGGCTTTAGTTTCAAGTTGATTATACTCATTGCTGGAGTTATTGCATTTGCTTCTTTAGCTCCGCTGCATTTTGTAAAAGAAAGAAAGACGGAACCACGAGGCATAACGCTAAAGATAGGGCTGAAAAAACTTCCGAAATCTCTTAAGTTATTTATCCTCATTTCCGGCATATTTGCTCTGGGGAATTTCAGCTATATGTTTTTTATTCTTATGGCGCAAGAAGCCTTTACGGATAAATTATCAGGCGCAGTGCCCATTCTCTTATACGTTCTTTTTAACATTTTCTATGCCGGTTTTGCTATTCCTCTTGGCGCTCTATCAGACAAAATAGGAAGAGAAAAGGTTATTATTCTTGGTTATTTGCTGTTTTCACTCACCTCGCTTGGTTTTGCCTTTCTCACCTCACTGCCGGCTTTTATAGTCTTATTTGCCCTTTACGGTATAACCTATGCGGCGGTTGACGGAAACCAGCGCGCCTTTGTGTCTGATTTATCCTCCCAGCAGTTAAAAGCAACAGCTCTGGGAACATTTCACACCGCAACAGGTTTGATGGCCTTACCGGCAAGTCTTATTGCAGGATTCTTGTGGCAGAATATTGCTCCGAAGGCAACTTTTGTTTATGGCAGTATCCCTGGTTTTATTTCTGTTCTTTTGTTCATCGCTTTTGGAAATTATTTTGGTACGCCGAAGGAACTAAATAAATGAGGGGCTTTGAGCGGATGGAAAATCAGCCGAAAAAAGTCGGTTTGATAGTGGGCGCATAAAAAGGGCGAGGTGGTGGGAACCGGCTGGGGGGGAAACCGGTGTGCCACGCTGCCTCGCCGAGGTTCATAACCTCCCGCTCCTGGCTTTGATTTTAATTATCTGCCAGAAGCAGCATTGTTTCATTATTTCAATTAACGAGCCGAAAGCCTAACGCCTTTGAATAAGCCTGTCAAATAAAAAGTAAAATTTTTTTTGGGGGGTGTTACCTACCCAACCTATATTGTCTTTACAAACCAATATACAAGCTGCGATGATAAAATGCAAGTTAAAAATTGTTTTTTTTGATTTTTTTTTGTGCTCATCATGTTATCTGTAAGCGTGGCTCATAAAGTGAAATGACTTGAACTTTTGTCTGTATTGGCGTAGATTATGGCTGATAAGTCAAAAAGTTGTCATTTTTGAAGTTTTTCGATGACAAAGCTGAAAATAATGTTGAGTATCGGGCCAAAAGCTTGTATTTTAAGCCGCTTTTTATTTTGGGCGGATCGAATGTGTTAATCTTAAATTCTTGACGATTTTTTATGGCAAAAATCTCTGAAAGAATAGAACGTGTAAGAGGCACCATCAATTCTGCTTGTGCCCGTGTCGGCAGAGACCCTGGTGAGATAAAACTTGTCGTTGTGACCAAATCCGCTACCTTTGAATCCGTAAAGGAGGTTATTTGTTTAGGCATAGCCGAACTTGGTGAAAACCGGGTTCAGCAACTGAAAAAAGTTTCCGCTCAAGTATCTGAATTTTTGCAGGGAGCGGACGGCGAGTCAACTCTGCCGGGAAAAGTCAATTGGCATATGATAGGCCATTTGCAGCGTAATAAGGTCCGACAGGTTTTGCCCATTGCTTCTCTGATACATTCGGTCGACACACTTCGGCTGGCGGAAGAAATAAACACTTCAGCGGCAAAGCTAAACTTGTGTCCCAGAGTACTTTTGCAGATCAACACCTCAAACGAACCACAAAAATACGGTGTTCCGGTAGGTGCGGCAACGCATCTGGCTGAGCAGATAGAGACCTTGCCGAATTTGAAACTGATTGGGCTGATGACAATGGCCCCGTTGACACATAATAAGGATGTTATTCGGGCTTGTTTTGTTCGGGCAAGAGAATTATTTGTTGAGATGCGGGGCGAAAAAATTGTAGGCCCGGAGTTTACTGAGCTAAGTATGGGTATGAGTTCGGACTACGAAGTCGCTATTGAAGAGGGTGCAACCATCCTTCGCGTCGGCTCGGCGATCTTCGCCGGCTAAGAGCGGCCTTAAGTCGAATAAGCATCGAGGGGGGCCCTTTTACTTTGAGCAAGTTTGTAATCTGTACCAACGTATTTTTACGGACAGTAAGAAGATTACCAATCTTTCACCAGTGAAAAAAACAAAAAAAAGCAAAGTGCCGTCCCTAACAGGCCGAAATTAGTTTGTACCGATATTTGTAGGAATAGATGTTATTTCAGGGTTCCCATTTTGCAATACGGGCCCTCAAAGTCCCATAACGCAATTAAGAAGGTAAATAAAATGGAAATGGAAAAAACAGCACTATTAAGCGCTATTGAACTGCCGCAAAGCTTCACAGATGTTATATATATGACAAATCAAGGACAGATGCCACCTGAAATAAAGCGACTTTTAAAGCAGAAGAAGCTTGCTTTCAAAGTCCTACCAATAGACAAATTTCCTGATATACGCCAGCGACTTGACCTGGTTGGAACTGTCATTATCGATGCAAAGGACCTCGACAAGGCGCAGCAGCAGAAACTGGCTCGAATAATTGAATCGCTTGAGATGGAAAATATTGGTGTGATTTTACTGACCAGCCGGGTGGCAATGCCCATAAAAAGTTTTTCTTTAACACCTGCCAAGACCAGCTTCTCTATGGCCAGCACGATGGAGTCAATTTCAATAGATGAGCTGTGGGTTAGAATAAGCGTCAATCTTGCATACCGTAAAAAGAGTACCGCCATGGCGGTAAAACCTGCACTCCCCCCAAAGCAGGTGCAAACAATTTACAAGAATAAGCTGGCCGAGCAACTTAGTATGACCGGGGCCTTGGTTGACAACCTGGCAGAGCAGCTTCGTCTGGCCGGTCTTGTGCAGCAGGATTTTCTGCCCACTCAACTGCCCAACAGTAAAGAAGTACGATGGGCAACTGTCTTTTTGCCGGCTGAGTGGGTCTCAGGCGACATTTATAATATCGTTCGTATCGACGAGCAGCACATAGGCTTTTATGTAGCCGATGTGGTCGGTCACGGGATCCCTGCGGCACTTTTAACAATTTTTGTCAAGCAGGCTCTGGTTATGCGAGAGACACTTGAGAACAATTACCATATATTCTCACCGGCGGAAGCTATGAAAAATCTCAATATGCGGATGGCTGCACAGAAGCTATCCGGCTATCAGTTTGCTACCTGTTGCTATTGCCTGCTAAATATAAAGACGCTGCAGTTGACCTATTCCCGTGCAGGACATCCCTATCCAATTCTTATCAGGCCCGATGGAAAGGTGGAACAATTGGAAATACAAGGCTCTCTGCTCGGAATTTTTGGACAAGCCGAATACATTCAACAGACTGTACAGCTTCAATCCGGTGATAAAGTCCTGCTGTATTCCGACGGAGCGGAGCCCTTCATCGGCACTTTCGACGACCAAACCGGCTTTCATTTCAGCGAAGAATTTTGCGAAATTCAAGATTTACCCATTGTCGAGATGTTCGACAAATTCAATACACTGGCGCAAAATAAGAAGATTGCCCCGTCTGAAATCGATGATATTACAACGGTTGGCCTTGAGATACTTTAGTCGGCCCTAAGTGTCAAAGCGCACTTTCTGGTTCCCATTTTGTGAGTTATTGAAAGGTGCCCCAAGCATTTTTCATTGCGTTTGGGGAGCTGCAAAATGGGGCCGGGAAATTGTTTGCAAAAACACCTCTCGTAGTTATACTTATTGACTTGACCGACAGCTTGGGTTCTCATTTCGCGGTTTATTGCAGGGGACCCCTCAGGGTTAGGCCCCCTTTATTAAGAAAGGATGCGGCAATGGCGGAGAACAAAGATAGCGATTTGCAGAAAATAAAAAAACTCATTGAAATAATGAAACAAAACGAGCTGGTCGAGGTTGAAATAAAGCATGGCGATGACAAGATTTTTTTGAAGCGCTGCCAACCTCAACCCCTCGTCGGCGGGGCCGTAACCGGTGCGAGGACGATTGGCGCAGAATCCGGTGCTGCTTCTGTCGGCCCCAATGCAGCTCAAATCTCAGCGGCTTTGGGTCAACCTTCCGCCCCGCAACCAGACGAGGATTTGGCAGAGATAAAATCACCTCTCGTAGGGACTTTCTATGTCGCACCGAGCCCCGACTCCGGGCCTTATGTTGAACTCGGCTCGGCAGTTAAACCGCAGATGGTCGTTTGTATCATCGAGGCAATGAAGGTTATGAACGAAATAAAAGCCGAGACCAGCGGAACAATAGTCGAGATACTGGTGACTAACGGCCAGGCTGTTGAATATGGTCAGGTGCTTTTCAGAGTCAAACCAGACTAATTCGTGGTGCGTCGCGTGTGATGCGTCGTGCATAATACGCAATACGAGAAACGAAAAGATGTTTTCAAGAATCTTGATAGCGAACCGTGGTGAAATAGCGTTGCGTATCATCCGTGCGTGTCACGAGCTTGGCATTGAGGCAGTGGCAGTTTATTCGGAGGCCGATAAGGACGCTCCATACCTTCGGCTCGCCGATGAAGCCATTTGTATAGGCCCGGCCAACCCTGCCGAGAGTTATCTGAATATCCCGCGTATCATAAGTGCCGCCGAGATTGCAGATGTCGAGGCAATTCATCCGGGTTATGGTTTTCTGGCCGAGAATATAAACTTTGCCCAGATATGTCAGGACTGCGGCATAACATTTATCGGCCCCCCTGTTGAGGCAATGCGGCTGCTCGGTGACAAGGTCCAGGCCCGCAAACTGGCACACCAAGCACGGGTGCGGATTGTCCCGGGCTCTGACGGTGCTATCGAAGAACAGTCTGAGGCCTTGAAACTCGCGAGCAAGATGGGCTACCCCGTGATGATAAAGGCTGCCGCCGGGGGTGGCGGACGAGGTATGAGAGTTGCACATAACGAGATCAGCTTTCGTTCGGCCTTCGGCGCAGCTCAGACCGAGGCGGAGGCTGCTTTCGGCGACGGCAGAGTCTATCTGGAAAAATTTATAGTTGAGCCCCGCCACGTGGAGGTGCAGGTAATAGCCGATAATGCCGGCAACGCATTGCACTTTTACGAAAGGGACTGCACTATTCAGCGCAGGCATCAAAAAATGATTGAGGAATCACCCTGCCCGATATTGGATGAGCGTGACAGAGAACAGCTTGCCGAAGCTGCCTTGAGGATTATCAAAGAGGCCAAATATGTCAATACCGCAACGATTGAGTTTCTTCTGGACAAGGACAAAAAGTTTTACTTCATTGAGGCGAATACACGAATCCAGGTCGAGCACCCGGTTACGGAAATGGTTACGGGCCATGATTTGATTAAGTGGCAGCTAAGGATTGCTGCTGGTCAAGCCATCAAATTTCGCCAGAAGAATATCAAGCATAGCGGCGTGGCAATTGAGTGCCGAATCAACGCAGAGGACCCCTCGAATAATTTCGCACCTTGTCCGGGCACGATTACCAGATATATTCCGCCCGGCGGTCCCGGCGTCAGAGTCGATACGCATATTTCAGAGGGTTGGACGGTCTCGACAAATTATGATTCGATGATTAGCAAACTTATCGTTCATCAAAGGACGCGAACCGAAGCCATTGCCACGATGAAGAGGGCTTTGCGGGAATTTGTAATCGAGCCAATCAAAACAACGATACCCGCGTGCTTGGATATCCTTTCGCACAACCTTTACGTTAAAAACAAAATCGACACGGGCTTCGTTGAACGAAATTTCTGAATTCTTGATCCATCGCTTGTGTTTCGAATTGAATTACGCGTTATTTTCTGTCATTCTTGCTTGCGCAAGAATGACAATTGTAGAACTCACTTTTCCAGGGCAATTAGGTCTTCGTAGGTTTCGCGTTTTCTTATTACTTTGAATTCGCTGCCATCAACGAGGACTTCGGGTGCTCGGCCTCGGGCGTTGTAGTTGCTGCTCATACTAAAGCCGTAAGCACCGGCGGTGAAAATTGAGAGCAAATCGCCACGTTTTACAGGCGGCAAACCCCTGTCCTTTGCAAAGAAATCTGCACTTTCACAAATCGGCCCGACTATATCAACGACTTCAGTGCCAGCTAATTGCAAATCCCTATCGCGCTGGCGGGGAACAAATTTCTCAAGTACATTGACAGGCCAGATGAAATGGAATGCATCGTACAATGGGGGACGAATCAAGTCGTTCATTCCCGCATCAACTATGACAAATTTTTTCCGTCCGCTGGTTTTCAGATACAAGACCTGCGTTACTAAAATTGCTGCGTTGGCTGCGATACTTGCTCCGGGTTCGAGAATGAGTTTTAGTTTTTTACCTTTCAGTGATGGCACAATGGCAGCGGCGTAATCAGCAGCCGTTGGTGCTGTACCGGTTATATAATCGGCGCCATATCCGCCGCCAATATTTACTGCTTCAATCGTGAATCCGTCGCGACGTAGTAGTTCGATTAGAGATAATATTTTTTCTATCGCCTCAACATAGGGCTCAACGGTGTGTCCTGCTGAGCCTAAGTGTATGTGAATTGCGCAAAGGTTAACTGATGTACGTCTGCTATAATCGGCAAAAACCCTTTGCGCACGCTCGATGTCAATGCCGAATTTGGTTTCCTTTTTGCCTGTAGTTATATATGCGTGTGTCTTTGGGTCGACATCCGGATTGACTCGCAGGGCGACTTTAGGTTGTTTATCTTCTTGTTTTGCCAGCTTAATCAGGTTTTCCAGCTCAGCTTCTGACTCAACGTTGAAGTAACCGATGGCCGCATTAAGTGCCTCTATTATTTCAGTATCGGTCTTGCCAACACCGGCAAAAACAATTTTTGATGGGATGCCACCTGCTTGTAGTACGCGATACAGCTCGCCGCCGCTTACAATATCAAACCCACTGCCCGCCTCAGCCATAAATTTGAGGATGTTTATATTGCCGCAAGCCTTAACGGAATAGCAAATCGTAGTATCAAGCTCGCCGTATGCCTTTTGAATCTTCTGCAGATGGTCTAAGAAGGTCGCTTTGCTGTAGATATAGACTGGTGTGTCAACCTCAGCGGCTATTTTTTGAACGTCTGCGTTTTCAGCAAACAGTTTACCGTTTCTGTAATTGAAATAGTCCATATTGCACAATCAATAATCAATAATCAATAGTCAATAGTCAATAAAAAAATGGAAGGTTCCGCCGTGGCGAAAGAACCTTCCATTTCCGCGTAGCTTGCCACAGTATTGAGATTTTGGTTTGCGTCGAGATTGCCATTTTACAATAAGTCGCAAAATGGGTTCCCGCTCAAGCTGCCGAACTACCAAAATCCATAACGCATAAAACAAGCGGGCTTTTGGCTAAATTGTTACGCTATCTTTTCCTCTTCTTCTTTGCTTTTTTCTTCTTAGTTTTTTTCTTTGTTACTTTTTTCTTCTTCTTTGCTTTTTTCTTTGCCATTATTTTCTCCTTTCGGTTGATTAAATCTTTTTGCATTCAGGTTAACATCACAATACTAATTTACTTTTAAAAATTCTGTCAAACAAATTATAAAAAAAAGTTAATTACTTTTGTTATATTATCGTCTAAACATTTAAAAATACTTCATAAAATTTTTCATCATCGATGTTTTACACAGCCTCTCATTTCGTTTATCATACTCTTCAATGAAACGATACAACTTGTTTTATTGTAACTGGAGTTTTTGTTCAAGCTCTGATTGTAATTGAAGTTTTTACTTAAGTTGAAAAAGTGTTTTTTACGATTAACCGTGTTAAAGCCGTTTATTTTAACTTATAGGCCGGTTTCTTGGTTTTTGATTGTGGAAGAAGCAGCTCTCATCTTTGTCAACTAAAATATTTTTAATGTGCTGCGAAACGTTGTGAATAAGTAAAAACTGACTTGTCTTTTGAAAGTTGTTGCTGATTATTAAGGTTTTTGTTGGCTGAAATTTTTTTGATTTCTTTTGTAATATTTTTTTCAATAACACACAAGTTGCTTGTTAGTTTTTTATGGCGAAAAGAAAAATAGCTTTGTTTGGTGGTACGTTCGATCCGATTCATCTTGGTCATACTGCTGTTGCTGCCGACGCAGCCGAACATATTGGCGCAGAGAAAATCATTTTCGTTCCTGCGAAGCGCTCTCCACTGAAGGGTTTTTTTCCCAGGGCAAGTGATAAAGATCGATTTGCTATGATAGCTCTTGCAATCGCAGACAATAAGAATTTCGAGGTGAGCGATTACGAATTGAAAAAGCCGGAGCCGAGCTACACTTTGGATACGGTAAGGCAATTTCAGGCAGACTGCGGCAGTGGAACTCTAATTTATTGGCTGGTTGGCGCCGACAGTATTGACGAACTGCCGCTCTGGTACGGAATTGTAGAGCTGATTGACGCCTGTATTGTGTCCGCAATGTATAGAGCTGGCTGCGAAGCGCCGGATTTTGCCAGATTTGAAGCTATCTGGGGCCCTGAGCGGGTTAAAAAACTTCAGCGAAACGTTATCCGAACCCCCCTAATTGCTATGAGCAGCACAGAAATACGAGACAGATTGGCTGCCGACCGGGATGTAACCAGTATGCTGCACCCGGCCGTTGCCGACTACATCCGCAAACACAATCTTTACCAATCAGAGATTAGCCCTTAATCCAGAGCGTAAAGCGAGATACGAGATACAACAAAGGATTGGTCACAATCGTAGATTTTTGACGGACTTTATTAACCAATCGTACCAGTCGGCAAATCCAGCGCCGGTTTTGGCTGATATTAGGAAAATTTCAATGCCTTTATTTAGTTTGCGGGCATCGGCTTTTACTCGTTCGATTTCAAAATCTACGTGGGCTGATTGCAGCAGGTCGATTTTATTTATAAGCAGCACCTTTGACTTTGCAAAAATGGCGGGATACTTGGCCGGCTTGTCGTCACCCTCTGTGACTGAAAGCACAACTATCTTGCCCGACTCCCCCAATTCAAAAGCAGATGGACAAACCAGATTGCCAACGTTCTCTATGAAAATCAAATCCAGGTCGCCAACAGGCAGATTCTCTAAAGCACCATTTACCTGAGCTGCTGATAAATGACAGGCACCCTTGGTGTTTATCTGAACAACCGGTGCTTCGGTCGCTCTGATTCTTTCAGCGTCTAAGTCAGTCTGTATATCGCCCTCAATCACACCGATTTTAATTTTGTCCTTCAATTCGCTTATCGTCCTTGTCAGGATTGTGGTCTTGCCTGAGCCGGGCGACGATATCATATTCAGGCACAATTTCTTCTGCTCAGTTAGAAGCCGACTGTTTTTGATGACGTATTCTTCGTTTGCACTGAGAATTTTTTTGCCGACATCAACTTTGTACATATCATTGCTCCGTTTGAAATTCAATCTGTTCCAGCAGCAGTGGCGCATCCGGCAATAAATCGAAATCCTCCCTGCCGCACTTAGGACATCTCGGACAACGAAATTCAACGTCAAAGCTTTGACTGCAATTCTTGCACCGCCCCTGCATTGGCTTATGCTCTATTTCCAATTTCATACCTTCACACGGCGTACCTTTGGCAATAGCCTCGAAAGCGAAATAAAGCACTTCATCATTTATGGCGTTAAGCATTCCACAGCTAATCCTAGCATTGACGGGTTTCGCATTTTGTTTTGCAGCTTCAGCCGAGATTGTCGCCAACAGACTTTCTGCTACCATCGTTTCGTGCATCAGCATATCCTCGGCAGCTCTCGTCCGTATGGCATTTGCACAATTCTTTTTCCGCCGATTTTGGTTATCAATTCTACTGTGGGCGTATCACGGGTTTGGACAACCTCACCGATTATACTTGCCTCTTTGCCCAACGGGTGATTCTTGCAAATCTTCAAGCAGTCATCAGCTGATTCCGGCGAGACAATCGCAATGAATTTGCCCTCATTTGCGATATTCAACACATCAAAACCAAGCATATCTGCTGCCGCTTGTACAGTCGGCTTGACTGGAATGTCGACCTCGGTAATCTCTAAACTCAGCCCAGTGCCCCTCGCAATTTCGTTAAGAGTTGCAGCTAATCCGCCACGGGTTGGGTCCCGCATAAACTTTACGCCGGTGGAGTTTTCAAGAAGTTTGCAGGTTAAGCCTGTTAAGGCTGCACAATCGCTTTGTAATTGTGATTGAAACTTTATGCCTTCCCGCTGTGAAATAATAGTCATACCGTGGTCACCGATAGTGCCGTTAATAATTATTCTATCGCCAACCTCAATCTTATCAAAGCCCAAATCCACACCATCTAATTTCACACCAATCCCCGCGGTGTTTATAAAAATTTGATCCGCCGCTCCGGATTCAACGGTTTTTATGTCGCCGGTAACAATATTGACGTTGTTCTGTTTGGCTGCCTGGCTTATACGGGATAAAATCTTTTCGAGCAGTTTGAATTCAAAGCCTTCTTCTATTATCAACGACAATGCCAGAGCAACAGGCCTTGAACCGGCAACAGCCAAATCATTTATCGTTCCGCAAACAGCAAGCTTTCCGATATCTCCGCCGTTAAAAAATAACGGCTTTACAACGTAGCTATCCGTTGTAAAACACAGCGATTTCGAATCAACGTTTAGCTTCGCCGAATCGCCCAGCTCAGCGAGGGCGTCATTCTTAAATTTTGGCAGAATATGGTGGCGAATTAATTCATCCGTCAATTGGCCCCCCCCGCCGTGCGCAAGTAAGATTCTGTTGTGTATGTTTTTTTTCATTACCCCTAAATCCCGGTCTCCTGATGCCCTGATTTTAAGATGTCTTTATCCTGCCATACTTAAACCACGCTGCACAGGCCCCTTCGGAACTTACCATACAGGGGCCAACGGGGGTCTGGGGAGTACAGCTTTTTCCGAACAGCCCACATTCCGGCGGCTCTATTAGTCCACACAAGACTTCGCCACATCGGCAGCCGCTTGTGTCCTCTCCTTGTGTTTCGGTTATGTTAAATCGTTTAAGGGCATCAAATCGGCTGTATTTATCTTTTAGTTTAAGTGTGCTTTTTTCTATCTTTCCCAGTCCTCGCCAGTAACCGTCTGCCGGCTCAAAGCACTCGTTGACGATTTTTTGTGCGGTGGTATTACCCTGCTCAGTTACTACGGCAGTATATACCGATTTTAATTCGGCTTTGCCGGCTGAAAGCTGCTGACAGATTTCGGCGAGCCCTTCGATTATTTGCAGCGGTTCAAAGCCGGCCACCACGCACGGCCGAGAGAAATGTTCCACTATCTCGGCAAAGGCGCCGTAGCCGATTATCACGCTGACGTGGCCGGGACAGAGAAAGGCATCTATTTTATTGTTTTTCCCGCTCAATAGTGCTCTCATCGCAGGTACAACCAGTTTGTGCCCGCACAAAATGCAAAAATTATCGATTGACCCCGCGGCGGCTTCTTTCACCACAACAGCCGTAGCTGGTGCAGTGGTTTCAAAACCTACGGCAACGAACACGACTATTTTATTGGGATTGTCCTTTGCTAATTGGAGTGCATCTTCACTGCTCAGGACAACCTTGACATCGGCTTTTGTTCGTTTTGTTTCGAGTGAACCGCCTTTGCCGGGGACACGCACCATATCACCATAAGAGGCTATTAAACAATCATCGCGGTCTGCCAGTTGTAAAACAGTATCGATGTAGCCCTGGTCAGTAACACAAACCGGACAGCCCGGCCCGGTTAAAAGTTTCAATCTTTTAGGCAATATTGACCTTATACCGTTGCGGAAAATAGAAACCGTGTGAGTGCCGCAAACCTCCATTATGTTAATTTGCCGCCCCATTTTTTCACAGGCCGAATTGCAAAGACTCTGCGCTTTATGAATTCTGTCGAGCATAAAATCCATAATTATCCTGAAACTCTGTTCTGAGTTTGGTTGAATGCGTTTATTTCCGCGATGAGCCGCCAGGTCTCCTTTGCTTCTTCTTCGTCAACAAGCGAGATGGCGAAACCTGCATGTATCAGAACCAAATCGCCCAGTTTAGCTTCCGGTAGTAACGTGGTTTTAGCACGGAAGCTATTGCCCATCGCATCAACAACTGCGTTGTCTCCTTCCAACTCTACTATCCTTGCTGGTATTGCCAAACACATAGTTCGTATCTCATTTCACAATTTAATGTTCACTTTTCATAAGCTTGGCGGCGATTGCTGCCTGGCCGACGGATATGCCGCCGTCATTAGATGGTACATTTCGATTAAATAATACGGAAAAATCGTTTTGTTTCAACTGCTTTATTAGACGGTTTGTCAAATACCGATTGCAAAATACGCCACCACTAAGCGCAACGGTGTTCAAGTCCGCCTCCGATCTGCAAGCCACGGCGAAACCGAGCAGAATTTCCGAAATAGTGTTGTGAAACTTTGCCGATATTATTCCCGCATCGACTTTGTTTCGCACATCACTGACAATCTGTCTTATGGTTTTACCGAGGTCAAAACTGCAGGGTTCGCCCGGCGGCGAAAACATCTCGAGCTCGTAGCGGTCCTCAACATCGGCAGCGGCAATTGCCTCAAGGGCCATCGGCAGTTGTGCTTCAAAATGATTATAGCCGCCCAAGCCAAGCATAGCGGCAACTGCGTCGAAGACTCTACCCAGACTTGAAGTTTCTACAGTGTTAATCCGTTTTTCGATTTGCTCTAATATGATTTGTTGTTTATTTGTGTCGGCCTCGATTTGCTCAAGCAGCCAGCTAAATTTATGTAGTTTAAAATCTTTCCCGTAAGTTTTTTTCAGAAGTGCCAGCACAGGCCTTATAGCTTCTTTACTTGACGCATCTGCACCGGCCAGAGGGTAGTAAGTCAGATGGCCGAATCGTTCAAATCCTTCCAGCGATGCGACCATACACTCGCAGCCCCAGATTGCTTCATCTGTGCCATAGCCGGTGCCGTCAGCCGCAAGGCCGATGACCGGCCCGCTCTGGCCGTGTTCAGCCAGAACAGATGCAATGTGAGCCCAGTGATGCTGAACCTGAATAACTCTTAAGTCGGATAACGAGAGAGCGTAGCGCGTGGACAAATAGCCAGGGTGAAGGTCGCAGACCACAACTTTCGGCTCGACCTCAAACAGTTTTCGCAGGTGCTTGATTGAATTGATATAGTGATGATAGACTTCTGCATCCTCCAGGTCACCTATGTGTTCACTGCAGATGAGCTGATTTTGTTTTCCAAAGCAGAAAGTGTTTTTCAAATCCCCACCTGCTGCAAATATGTCCTGAGGACAATTCTCTTCAATCATAATTGGCGTTGGTACGTATCCCCTGGCCCGCCGCAATAGCACCGGCTCAGAGTCAATGAAATGCACAATCGAATCATCAACTCGGCGATAAATCTCCCTATCGTGCATCAAAAAGGCATCCGCGATGTAAGCCAGTCTTTCCAGTGCCTGCTGGTTTTTGCAAATCAATGGCTCATCAGATATATTACCGCTGGTCATTACTAAAGCTTTTATATTCTGTTCAAACAGCAGATAATGCAGAGGAGCGTAACACAGCATAAAACCGAAGGTATCAACGCCGCCGGCAACCGATGGAGCTATCGCCGAATTCTCCCTCTTCGGCAATAGAACAATGGGGCTCTGAGGACTTTTTAAGACCTGCTCGGCCGATGGGCTCACGATTGCGTATTCTTTTATGCTTTCTATTGAATCGGCCATCATAGCAAAGGGCTTATGGTCTCGCCTCTTGCGTTCTCGCAATCTTTCCACCGCCTCGTTATTAAGCGCATCAACGGCAAGGTGAAATCCGCCGATTCCCTTTATCGCTACAATCTTTCCGTCTAAAAGTAAGCGGGCAGTCTCAGCAATTACTTCATCGGTTTGTGTCTTTATTGTTTTTCCTTTGTTGTCTGTCAGCCGGATTTTTGGCCCACAGGCGCCGCAGGCAACGGGCTGGGCGTGAAAACGCCGGTCGGTTATATTCGTGTATTGAGCGGCGCATTTATCGCACATCGTAAACTCCGACATCGTGGTATTGGGCCTGTCGTAAGGAATGCTTTTGACTATGGAATACCTTGGTCCACAATTCGTACAGTTTATAAAAGGATAACCGTACCGAAAGTCTTCTTTTTTGGCCATCTCTGCAAGGCAATCTCCGCAGGTGGCGATATCAGCCGTTACCTCCGATAGGGCCGAACCTTTGGAATCGCTTGTCTCGATAATGAATTTGTCATCGGCCTCGCTTACAGCTATATCGACTGCTTTGCAGGATTTTATTTGTGCCAGCGGAGGCCTGTCTCTGGACTGCAGTCGGACTAAAAATTCGGCTATTTTTTCTTCACCACCCTGCAGTTCGATTGTTACGCCCTTTGTGTCGTTATAGACAAAGCCGGAGAGTCCCAACTTTCGCGCTATCGAGTACACAGCCGGACGAAAGCCAACGCCCTGCACACGCCCCGTTATGAATATCCTCTGCCTTTTAATCAAAATTCTTATCTTTATCCGTTAATGCTGTCGATATGTCCTATTGACGGAACGAAGCCCGAAAGGCCATTATACTTTATCGACTTGAAAAATGCAATCGCCTGCTGCACAACCGGAAGTCGAAACGGGCCGTCGGGGATGGAAAATTTATTTGCCAAAGTCGAATTTCTGTGCTAATATTGGTTTACTTCGGGGCCATAGCTCAGTTGGGAGAGCGCTTGCATGGCATGCAAGAGGTCGTGGGTTCGAATCCCATTGGCTCCATTTAACATATCTTCCCGACATCCTTGCTTATATGTGCTCAAGATATTCACTTTGTAATCTCTGTTAACACTAATTCGATAACCTTGGGCACAGATGCCGCAATTTCTTCCGAAAGCTCCAAACCGCACCTAATGTCCCTGGGCTTAATACCGAAAACTACGACGTCCTCAGGCGCACAGCCAAGCTGTTTGGTCATTGCCAGGGCCTCACCAAGCCCAAATTCGTGCAGCGATATACCAATCCCGTCAGGCCGAGTCAGGTCATCAGCAGTGAATCGAAGCACAGTCCCCGGCTCGCAATCGGCCTGGACTGCATCGATAACAATTATTTTTCGCCTCTCGGCCAGCACGTCCAGCAAATCAGCGCCGGCCGTTCCGCCGTCAACCAGCTCCACATCGTCAGGCAGGTGCATTTTCTGCATCTGTTCTATCACGCGCACGCCCACTCCCTCGTCGCGCAGCAAAATATTGCCTATACCCAAAATGAGGACCGGGCATCGACCGTGAGCATTACTCATATCTATATTGTACCTCTAAGCCGTCGCTTAAACACTCAAACGCATTTGCACTATGACCTCTGGCTTGTCCTTGCCGGGCCTGAGCATATATATTGAATACGCCAGGCACAGGTCGGGCGAGTAAACCAGGCCACCACCTAACTTCTTATACCCGTTGGTACCTGATATTTATCCGCAAAATCAGCCAAATCCACAGGTAAACTGTGGTATTTTAGTAGTTATAATAAGGCGTCCTAAAAAAGTAAAAAATTTTTTCCTTTTATTGAAAAAAGCTTGAACAAATAGGAGTTATTACTATATAGTAATAATTACGATAAGACGAAATAAAAGGTTACAAAGCTAATTAGGGCAACGAACTGAAAACAACGATGAAACGGGATCGGTGAGGTATGCTATGTCAAGGAGCAGCCGCAGTGGGAAAAGTAGTGGGCTTAAGGAAAAGATGGACGATTTCCGAGTGAGGTGCCGCAAGTTTGGACTGAAGATTACACCGCAGCGAATGGCGGTTTATAAGGTGCTGATTGAATCGAACGAGCATCCTTCGGCAGAAATGGTTTTTCGCAAGGTAAAGAAAATTTTTCCCAATATATCGCTGGATACAGTGAATAGAACGCTGTTGAGTTTAAGTGAGATTGGTGCAGCGTTTGTTGTTGAAGGTTCAGGTGATGCCAAGAGGTTTGATGGGAATCCGGCAAGTCATCAGCATTTTAAGTGTATAAAATGTAAAAGAATTGTTGATTTTCATCATAAGCCGTTTGACAATATCCAAACGCCAAAGAGTATCAAGAGGAAATTTATTGTGTTAAAGAAGACGGTATATATTGAGGGTATTTGCGATTTATGTGCTGAAAACTGTTGATTTGAACCTTTCTTGTGTGAAAGTTACACTTTGTATTCGTAGGAGATAAAATGCAGGCCGAGAGATCTAAGGTTGCGATAATAGGCGCTGGAAATGTGGGCAGCACATTTGCCTTTTCTTTGATGATAAGCGGAGTCGCCAGGGAAATTGTTCTTATTGATACAAACAAAGAACGTGCCGAAGGCGAATGTATGGATTTAAATCACGGGGCCAGCTTCGTGCATCCGGTAAATATATATTCTGCCGGATACGAAGGCTGCGAAGGGGCAGATGTTATAGTTATAACCGCCGGCGCCAAACAGAAACCGGGCCAGAGCAGAATTGATTTAGTTCAAACAAATGCTGAAATCTTTAAAGATATCACACCTAAAATAATAAAATTTGCCAAAGATGCCATATTGTTAGTTGTTTCCAATCCCGTGGATATACTAACATATATAACCTTAAAGAAATCGGGCCTTGCTCCTAATAGAGTTATAGGTTCAGGCACAGTTTTGGATAGTTCGAGATTCCGGTACTTAATAAGCGAGCATTGCCACCTGGACCCGAGGAATGTCCACGCTTATATTATTGGCGAGCACGGTGATACCGAATTTCCTATCTGGAGCCACGCCAATATAGGAGGAATGGTACTGGCTCAATATTGTCCGGTTTGTGATGGTCATTGTGATTATAAGGAAGAGCTGGGTAAAATTTTTGAGGAGGTAAAAAACGCAGCTTATAAAATTATTGAAGCAAAAGGTGCCACGTATTATGCTATAGGACTGGCGCTGGTAAGAATTGTCGAATCTATATTAAGAGATGAGAATTCTGTATTACCTGTCTGTTCCCGAATTGATGATTACTATGGAGTAAACGATGTGTGTTTAAGTATACCATCTGTAGTTAACAGAAACGGAAGGGTGAAAATCTTAAGGCTTGAGCTTTCCGGGCTTGAGCAAGAGCAGCTTAGACATTCAGCGAAAACGTTAGTGGATATAATAAAAACTATCAAACTATAGACAGGAGTAAAAATGCCTGAATTCGGAAGTCCATTTTCTGGTTTGGCACAAGAGCGCAAGGTTACGCACGAAGAATTGATCCGCGCAATAAGGTTTATGGTTGCTGCAGAATATGAAGCCATTCAGCTTTATATGCAACTTGCCGAGTCAACTGATAATGAGTTGGCGCAAGAGGTACTTAAAGATATAGCCGATGAAGAGCGCGTCCATGCCGGTGAATTCCTTAGAGTTTTAAGACAACTTGCACCAGATGAGGAAAAATTTTACGCTGAAGGTTATAAGGAGGTAGAAGAGGAGATAGAGAAATTGAAAAAGTGAAAGAAGTTTGCCGTGGCTGTAGCAAAAGTCGGGTAAAAATATAAGTGTAACTTTTGTGGCAAATCGGCTGCTTAATAACCAGGCTGCGGGAGACCCGAATAAAGGGTATGGTCGCAAGACATTATTTTCTGTAGAGTTATGAGTTTTGTAGAAGGGTTACCATTTAAGTAAAAGGAGGTTATGAATGAATCTTAAAGGCACACAAACTGAAAAGAATTTGGTTACTGCGTTCGCGGGCGAATCTCAGGCGAGAAACCGTTATACGTATTTTGCCAGCCAGGCGCGTAAGGAAGGCTATGAGCAGATAGCCGCTATATTTGCTGAAACAGCGGAGCAGGAGAAAGAGCACGCCAAGCGGGAGTTCAAATTTCTGGAAGGCGGCGAGGTGGAAGTTGCCGCAGCGTTCCCTGCCGGTGTCATTGGTAATACGCTCGAGAATTTGAAAGCGGCGGCAGCAGGTGAGAATTACGAACATGCCGAGATGTATCCGGGCTTCGCAGAGATAGCGGATAAGGAGGGATTTGCTGAAATCGCTGAGGTTTTCAGGAAGATTGCCGTTGCAGAAAAACGTCACGAAGGGCGATATCTTACCCTGGCAAAGAATATAACTGACGGCCTGGTATTCAAACGCAAGAAATCGGTAAGATGGGTTTGCAGAAATTGTGGCTATGTACACGAAGGGCCTGAAGCACCGGAGACTTGCCCCGCTTGTGCACATCCAAAAAGCTATTATGAGCTGGAAGCCACGAACTATTAAACAAACATAAGGGGATCAAAAATGAAAGAGACAGTTGTGAAAAAACTGGTGTTTGGCAGTATTCTCGCTTTGGCGGTTGTTTTTGCCTCGATGGCGTACTCGCACTGTCAAATACCCTGTGGCATTTACGACGACCAGATGCGGTTCGATATGATTGCTGAGCACATTATCACGATTGAAAAATCGATGAAGCTGGTAACGGAATTGTCTGGCCAGGACAAGCCAAATATGAACCAGATTGTCCGCTGGGTCCATAATAAGGACGAACACGCCGATGAAATCAGCCATATAATAGCCTATTATTTCATGGCTCAACGGTTGAAACTACCCCCTGAGGGCGATGTGAAGGTGTATAATGAATACGTGAAGAAGCTCACTCTGCTCCACGAGATGCTTGTCTATACTATGAAGGCAAAGCAAACCACAGACCTTGCCAATGTGGAAAAACTCAGGTCTTTACTGGCAAAATTTCGGGATGCATATTTTGGTGAGACCGAGCATAAACGTTGATAATGATGAGGTGATACTATGCAAGAAAAGGAAGGGGTAGTAACGATGGAGGGTAAGCCGCTAACTTTGCTGGGTAAAGAGATAAAAGTAGGTGAGCCAGCACCCGATTTTGAAGCCCTTGCCAACGATTTGTCGCCGGTCAAGCTTTCGTCGTTTCACGGCAAGGTTTGTATCATTTCATCTGTGCCGTCTTTGGATACGCCAGTGTGCGATACGATGACTCGAAGGTTCAACGAAGAAGCCGTTGCCCTTGGTGACGATGTAGTAGTACTGACTATCAGTATGGACCTTCCGTTTGCTCAGAAGCGCTGGTGTGGGGCAGCAGGTGTGAAGAATGTGCAGACCCTTTCAGACCATCGTGATGCATCGTTCGGCAATGCGTTCGGGGTCTTGATAAAGGAATTGCGACTTCTTGCCCGAGCCGTGTTCGTAATCGACAAAGATGGCATTGTCAGATATATTCAGATAGTAAACGAATTGACCAATGAACCGGATTACGAAGCAGTGCTTGAGACGGTAAAAAAAATGGAATAAACTAAATTTGAATCGTAGAAAGGGGAAAATTATGGCTGAGAAATTAGAAGTATATAAATGTGCGGTGTGCGGCAATATCGTGGAAGTGCTTCACGGCGGCGCCGGCGAACTGGTTTGTTGTGGTCAGCCGATGGAAAACCTTACTGCAAAGACCGCCGATGAGGGCAGGGAAAAGCACGTGCCTGTGATTGAAAAAGTTGATGGCGGCATCAAAGTAAAAGTCGGCGGCGTTCCTCATCCTATGGAACAAAAACATTATATTGAGTGGATTGAAATCCTCGCTGACGGCAAAGCATATCGACAGTTCCTCGATCCCGGTGATGCACCTGAAGCAGAATTCGCCATCGAGGCAAGTGCAGTTACTGCACGGGAGCATTGCAATATTCACGGTTTGTGGAAGGGAAAGTAGAAATGATAGGCAAAAAAATGCAGGAAGCTCTGGATGAGCAGATTAACGCGGAGTTCTACTCGGCTTATTTATATCTGTCGATGGAGGCATATTTTGAATCTATGAATTTGCCTGGCTTTGCAAACTGGATGAGAGTGCAAACACAGGAAGAGCTGATGCACGCAATGAAGATATACGATTATGTGAACGGACGCGGCGGCAGGGTTATATTGAAATCCATAGCGGAACCGCCGACTGGATGGGAATCGCCGTTAGCCACTTTTGAAGCAACATATAAGCACGAACAGAAGGTAACCGGATTGATTAATGGGCTTGTCAATCTGGCTGTTGAGGAAAAAGACCACGCGTCTAATATGTTTTTACAATGGTTTGTCAATGAGCAGGTTGAGGAAGAAAAAAGTGCTGGTGATATAGTGCAAAAGCTTAAGCTGATGGCAGATGCTCCAGGTGGAATGTATATGCTTGATAATGAAATGGGCCAGCGCGTGTTTACGCCGCCGACACTCGAAGGAGAATAGTTATGGGCATTACCTTTAACGCAGACGAAATCTTTGAAATGGCAGAAGAAATTGAGAGAAATGGCGCCAAATATTATCGCGAAGCAGCGGAAAAAGCGACAGATAAAAAAACAAAACAGATATTGCTTGATATGGCTGCTATGGAGGATGAGCATCTGGAAATCTTTGTGGAAATGAGAAAAGAGCTGAGCGGCCGGGAAAAAGAACCGATGATTTTCGACCCTGATAATCAAGCGGCAAAGTATCTGCAAGTGATGGCTGATGCTCGTGGTATGGAAGGCAGAATAGGACCGACCACGAAACTGACAGGCACCGAGACGATAAAGGAGATTCTTGACATAGCGATAAATTCTGAAAAGGATTCGGTTGTTTTCTATCTGAATTTAAAGGGCTTAGTGCCGGTAAAGGCAGGCATGGACAAAGTGGAAGAGATTATCATCGAGGAATTGAGCCATATTACTACCTTGCTGGGACAGTTGAAAGCTTTGCAATAGCCCGATGAATTCAACGCTGGACCAACAGTCAATGGCGAAACTGCCTAAGGGGATGTAGGTGTTGGATTTAGAATCACTGTTCAAGCTTAGATACGGGATGTATATACTAAGCTCAAAGAAGGGCAATAGATTCAATGGCTGTATTGTCAATACGGTATTTCAACTGACACCGGAGCCGCCAATGGTTGCAACCAGCGTCAACAGGCAAAGTTTAACCAACGAATACATTGTCGACAGCAAAGTCTTTACGGCCTCTATTCTTTCTCAAGAGACGCCGATGCCTTTTATAGGTAGATTTGGATTTAGGTCCGGCAGAGACATAGACAAATTTAAGCAGGTAAATTATAAAATAGGTCGGACGGGTGTGCCGATAGTGTTGGATAATACCGCAGCTTTTCTTGAGGCTGAGGTTGCTCAAAGTATTGATGTTGTAACGCACACGTTATTTATTGGCAGAATAGTAGCTTGTGAGGTGCTTGAGAGAGATGCAGAGCCGATGACGTATGCCTACTACCGTGATATAAAGCATGGTAGGACGCCCAAAACTGCTGCAACATATATAAGAGAAAAACAGGCAGCAAAACTAAATGAAGGAGCTACGAATATGGATAAATACAAATGCCTTATGTGTGGATACATTTATGACCCGGATGTGGGTGACCCTGAAAATGGAGTAGAGGCTGGAACCGCTTTTGAAGATTTGCCGGATGATTGGGTCTGTCCGGAATGTGGTGCCGGCAAAGAAGAGTTTGAGCCCGTTGAGGATTAGCCGGATGAACTGTATAAGCAGATTTTTTTTGAGGAAGAAATAGATAATGGCTAAATTATCACGCAAAAATAAAGAGAATCGTGGCGGTGAATCCTTATCTACCAGAGCAATACATGCTGGTGAGCCAAGGAAAAAATATGCTGATTCGTTAACAACTCCCATTATTCAAACTTCCACGTTTACATTTAAAAACAGCAAAGCAATCGAAGATTACACCAAAAAGGGGAAAGTCCGCTACGAATATGGCAGATATGGCAATCCTACCGCAACCATAGCTGAAAGACGCCTTGCTGACCTCGAAGGTGCTGAAGACTGTGTTGTTTTCTCCTCCGGAATGAGTGCTATTACTACGACCATCCTTTCTCTGCTTCGCTCCGGCGACCATCTTGTTATGACCGATGACAGCTACAAAAAAACACTTGAGTTCTGCAGGTCATACCTGAAACAATTTAGTATCGAGTGTACTATCCTTCCCTTTGGAGACTACGCGGCTCTTGACAGAGCAATCAAAAAGAACACACGCTTTATATTTTCGGAATCCCCAACCAATCCTTACTTGAATATCTTCGATCTTGTCAGACTTAAAAAGATAGCTGACAAATACAACATTTTGACGCTCATAGATAGTACATTCAGCACCCCTTACAATCAGAGGCCCCTCGAGTTTGGAATCGACCTTGTCCTGCATAGCGCCACAAAATACTTGGGAGGACACAATGACATCTTAGCCGGCGCTGTGCTGGGAAGAACCGATTTAATCGACACCATACGGAACCTGCATAAGTCAATGGGCGGAACTATCGACCCGCATTGCTGTTATCTCCTGTTACGCGGGCTCAAAACGTTTCCTTTACGCGTAAAGAAGCAAAATGAATCCGCCTTAAAGATTGCAGAGTTTCTTGAAAGTCACCCGCGTATAAAGAGAGTCTATTATCCTTTCCTCAAAAGTCATCGTCATTATAGAATAGCAAAGGAGCAGATGTCCGGCGGCGGCGGGGTTGTAACATTTGATATTAAGGGAAATCTCAGAACCGCAGAACGATTCCTCGATGCCCTAAGACTGTGCTATATTGGACCAAGCTTGGGAGGTGTGGAAACGTTGATAACACATCCCGCTTTGGTAACCTACTATGACTACACGAGAAAACAACGATACGAGTTAGGAATTACTGATACCCTTTTTAGACTCGCAGTTGGACTTGAAGATGTTGAAGATTTGATTGAGGACCTTCAGAGGGGTTTGAAAGCGTAAAAGTCTGTCCGGACTGTGGTGCCGGTGAAGATAAGTTTGAGCCGGTTGAAGATTAAATATTGCGGCAGAAGAACAGATATTGAAAACAAAGGTGGTGATTCTTATGCAGAATATCTGGCCGTCTTTAGCCGAACAGGATATTATCTGTGCTGAGACCGTAGCGCCGCCTACCGGCCTTGTGGTTTTCGGAGCCTCCGGCGATTTGGTCTCCAGGAAGCTTCTGCCAAGCCTTATGCGGATATCTCAAAGACAGTTGCTCGACGACAGTTTTTTTTTGTTGGGAGTGGGCAGAAAAAAACTTATCGATAAGCAGTTCCGGCAAACGGCACAACAGGCAATACAAAAGAGCACCAGTAATGTATCAATTGAAGAAATAGAATCTTTTATAAACAAACTCTACTATGTCAGTGGCGATTACAGTGACGCTTTGTTTTATGATGGCATCAGAGCTAAGCTCGCTGAATTAGATAAAAAGCATAAGGTTAACGGTCCGATACGGATTTTTTATCTTGCTGTACCTCCATTTCTATACAGCACAATAGTAGAACGGCTTGGTTCATCAGGATTGTCTTGCCTTGGTGAGTCTGGCTCGAAGCAGCGGGTCAGATTAGTTGTGGAAAAGCCTTTTGGCAGAGATTTGCAGAGTGCTGTTGAATTGAATAAGGTAATCCATCGATGTTTCAATGAATCTCAAGTTTATCGCATAGACCATTACCTTGGCAAAGAGACCATTCAAAATATCTTGATGTTTCGTTTTGCGAACGCCATTTTTGAGCCGATCTGGAATCGCAATTATATTGACCACGTTCAAATCACCATAGCTGAGTCGATAGGCATTGAGCATCGCGGCAGTTATTACGATAAGGCCGGTGCACTTCGGGATATGTTTCAAAATCACATGCTTCAGATGCTTGCTTTGGTGGCCATTGAGCCGCCCACATCTTTCGAGGCAGACCACATTCGTGACGAGAAGGTTAAGCTTTTGCGGTCGATTCGCCCATTCAAACTGGATGAGTTAGACGGCTTTATTGTGCGGGGTCAATATGGCCCCGGCTCGATAACCGACAAGAAAGTTGTCGGTTATCGAGCAGAACCCGGCATAAGCCCTAAGTCAAAAACTGAAACTTTCGTTGCTGCAAAGTTGTTTATGGACAATTGGCGATGGAAGGGTGTTCCTTTCTATCTGCGAACCGGCAAAAGACTTGCCAGGAAGGATACCGAGATTGCTATCACTTTCAAAGAAGTTCCGCATTCTATGTTTGTCTCGGCCGGTCTCGCCGATATGCCGTCAAACGCTCTTATATTGCGTATACAGCCGGAGGAAGGGATTTCCTTGAGCTTTCAGGCGAAACGGCCCGGCTCAAAGATTTGTATGAGCACATTGAATATGAATTTTGATTACCAGAGTGTCTTCGGCGTTGAGATGCCAGAGGCTTATCAGAGATTGCTTTTGGACTGTATGGTCGGTGACCAAACGCTCTTTACGAGGTATGACGGTGTGGAAATTGCCTGGCAATTATTAACGCCTGTGCTCGAGGCCTGGCAAAACGACGACACGGCGCCTTACGAATATGCTGCGGGCAGTGACAGCTTTGCCGAGGCTGATAGTCTTATTGAATCCGATGGTCGAAAATGGCGAAAGCTTTGAGCAGTATAACCGGCGTCAACACAAAACAGTTGCAGAATAGTTTGTAACATACACTTCAAATTGTTTACCGGCGTTCGCCTTTCGTTGTGGTATCGGCAGTCTTTTTGTATCGTTTGAATATGCCCTTTATATCCGCCGACTTGGCATTACCGGCGTGAACAACAACGCGATAGCGCAGAGTGAGCGTCTCGTCCTTGGCCAGTTCCAGCCGGCCGTCTTTGAGCCAGTTCATCGGCGTCGGCGAAAAGAAGCCATAATCGCGGGTGAACCATTTGGCCGGGAACCAGCGGTTACGTGGATGCTGCAGAATGGCGATGCCTTCGGTAACACCGCGGCGTGTGCCGCTATAGTCGCACCACGGCGAGGCCACACCCCATGTGGCCTTTTCGCCGGTCTTACCCTCGGCGTTGACAAGTGTTCCGCCAGACTTGACGCTCAACTCAGACACGAGGCGCGCCGAAAACAGCGAATGGTTTGATTTTAAGATAAGGACGTCCGTCAATGGCTCAAGACTGATTTCAAAATCGATAAGCCGGATCTCTTCATTTGGTGCCGTGATGACAACTTTTCGCTGGTCGAGGATAATCGGGTTTTCTCCGGGCCGCTGCCAGAAACATTTATCCGTGAAGACGACACGGTCGCCTGAGGCCTTGACGAGCTTCGGCCCCTGCGAGACGATTTGTCCACGTTCGTTGTTTTCCTGCCAGTAGTTGCCGCCGTTGACACGGTCGCACCCGAAGAAAAGCGAATGATGATGTGGATACGGCTCTGATGTTTCGGTCGTGATGGACTTGCCCGATGTCGGGCCGTTCACTGGCCAGAAATACGGGTACTTCTGCGACTGGCCGAACTTGTAGCATGTAAAGAGCTTGCCGTTTATATTTATTGTAACTTTGTCCTTTTCGAGTTTTGCTGTGACTTGTTGCCCTGCACCCAGCACCTGCACCGGAACCGAAGCACTCCATCCGGCAGCTATCAATAAAAAAGCGATAAGTTTCCACCAGTGATTCATCTGTCTTCTGTTTTCTGTTCTTCAATCACCAATTACCAATCATCAGTTACCAATTAGCATTTACAGATGCCATGGGCTGCGCATCGGCCTGGAGACCATCCGGTTCGCCTCCGTATCGTTGGTGAATCGTTCACGTTCGGGGTCCCATTTCAGTTTTCGGCCAAGCCGCATAGCAATCTCACCCAGCAGGCAGACGGTGCAGGAGCGGTGGCCGACTTCAACAGGGGCGGCAGTTTCTGCCCGCGACCTGATGCACTCAAGGAAATTTCCTTTGTGGTTATTACTCTTGTAGAGATGGAATTCGTTTGGGCCGATGGTCGATGTCAATAATGACTTTGGATCCGCATCGATTTGTCCACGCTTGACGTACACCCAACCTTCTGTTCCCTCGAAGACAACCCCTTGTTTGTTCTTCCCGTTGTCTGCACAAATGACCTTGACTCCATTGGCATAGGTGTACTCGATGCGGAACGCGCCGTGCACGTCCCATAGTCCGTCCTTCGGGTATTCGGCCTGTGCCTCTATCTCGGCAGGTCCGGAGAACTCCGTCCCCATTCCCCACTGGGCGATGTCATTGTGGTGGCTGCCCCAGCCCGTAATCATCCCGGAGCCGTAATCCAAGATACGCAGCCAGCCCGGTCGGCCGTAGTCGTTTTGAGGGTGGACACGCTTCTCGGTATAGGCCGCCCAGGGCGCAGGGCCCAGCCACATCTCGTAATCGAGCCATTCCGGAACGGGCATCGTCGGCTCCTGTCCCGTGGCCGGGTCTGTTCCAAAGCCGACTTTCACGGTGTGCAGCTTGCCAATCCGTCCGTTGCGGACCAGCTCGCACGCCTGCCGAAACCGCGCATCCGAACGTTGCTGGCTGCCTACCTGAAAGACACGATTGTATCGGCGGACAGTATCGCTTAACACACGACCCTCTTGAATGGTCAGGGTGAGCGGCTTTTGTAGAAAGATGTCCTTGCCTGCCTTAGCTGCGGCAATCGCGGGAAGTGCGTGCCATTGGTCGGGCGTGGCAATCATCACTGCATCAATATCGTCTCGTGCGACCAGCTCTCGGAAGTCTTTGTACGTCGCACAACCCTTATAGGTAGCCCCCCTAGCGGTCCTATTCCTGCTCTGCGTACTGTATTTTTCCTCAACAAGCTTCTGAGCGTGTTTCACTCTCTTGGAATCAACATCGCACACCGCGACGACCTGCGTTTGTTTGAATCCCAGGGCCTCTCTCAAATCGCCGAGCCCCATGCGTCCCACGCCGATACAGCCCACATTGATACGCTCGCTTGGTGCGTTAGCCCCGAATACCGATGCCGGTACTATTGTCGGCCCAAGCAGGGCTGCACCGGCAACTGCAGAGCTTCTCAAAAACTGCCGGCGGGTTAATGTGTCAACCTTCTTGGTTATTCTGCTTTCCATCGCTGTTCCCTGTCTTTCACAATAAAAGATACAAGACGACAGTCTTTGGTCTTTAGTATGTCCGGTATAATCATACCAGATGTGCTTGGCGTCCGCAACGTGAATTTCCTTGCCTTGTAAAGACATTTGTTTTATCATTAAACTTAAAAGAAGAAAGAATAAAGCACTATTATGAAAAAGGAGACGATGCAGATGAGAGAAAAAGAACAAACCAGGAGGCAGTTTCTGCAGGTAGCGGGTGTTGGGGCGGCTTCGCTGGCTGGTGCGAGCGGCTGTTTTGGTGCACAAGCTCGGCCATCTTCCGCGGAGGAACGAGGTCGTTTCGAGATTCGAAATCCAAAATTTGAAGTTAGAAGTAAGAAACGATTTGAGCTGGGTTTGGCTTCGTATACCTTAAGGAAGTTCAAACTGGATGAGACGCTGGCGATGACCAAACGCGTCGGGCTGAAGTACATCTGCTTCAAGAGCTTTCATTTGCCGTTGGACAGCACGCAGGCCGAAATCAAAGCGGTGGTGGCGAAAGTGAAAAAGGCAGGGCTGAGATTATACGGAGGAGGGGTAATCTCTATGAATAGCGAAGCTGAGGTGCATCGTGCTTTTGATTATGCTAAAGCGGCGGGAATGAAGATTATTACCGGCGTGCCGAAGTATGAGCTGCTGACGCTGGTTAATAAAAAGGTTCAGCAATACGATATTAAGGTGGCCATTCACAATCACGGGCCGGGTGATAAAAATTACCCCACACCAGCAAGTGCTTACGAAAGAATAAAAGGACTGGACAAGCGGATTGGGCTTTGTAACGACATCGGACACACGCAGCGGGCGGGGGTGGACCCGTCACAGTCAGCGGAGATGTTCGCAGACCGGCTGCTGGATGTGCACATGAAGGATGTTTCGGCGGCTACGGCAAAAGGCCAGGGAGTAGAAGTGGGGCGAGGTGTAATTGACATTCCTAAGTTTCTGCGAACGCTGTTGAAGATAAACTACAGTGGTGTCGTGGCATTTGAATATGAAAAGGACGCAGACGACCCGATGGCAGGCCTGGCCGAGTCGGTTGGCTACGTTAGAGGAGTGCTGGCAGCCATTTTGTGAATATGACAGTTTTATATTAGGGTTTGGCTATGCCATATAATATTCGAGTTGTCTCAACATACCCACCGCGTAAGTGCGGCATCGGCACTTTTTCGAGGGATTTATCCACCGCCCTTGCACACTTTACAGGCGAAGTAGGACATATAAGAATTGCGGCAATTGACAATGATAATGGTCCTTACGATATTCCTGTGGATTTAACTATAGACCAGTATAATCATCAATCGTGGTCTGATGCTATTACAAATATTTCAGCCCGGGCGAGTGAGGGTACAAATCCTACGGTTATTATATTGCAGCACGAATATGGTCTTGACCCGGATGAAAACGGCGAAGATGGGCAGGGCACTAATTTTATCAACTTGGCAAAAGCGTTCCGCGAACAAGGCCTGACTACGTTGGTTTACTTGCACACAGTCCTTGATGAGCCTGACGAGTATCAGAAAAAAACCTTGCAAGAGTTGGCTAAATATAGTGATGGAATCATCGTTACAACAGAAAGTGCTATTAACATACTCGAATCAAATATGTATAGAATCAATCCCGACAAACTTAAGCATATTGACCACGGCATTAGGATGCGGCACCCTTCTCAATATGACCGATTGACAATAAAACGTGAATATGGTTTGGAAAACCGTTTCCTAATCACGACCCTCGGACTTCTTTCGCCCGATAAAGGAATTCAGTATAGTATTCGAGCTTATGGTCGGTTCCTTGACGAATCCTGCACAGATGCCCAGAGAAAAAAGTTGATATACCTTATTCCGGGCCAGTGTCACCCTGACTTTGTGAAAACTAATGGTGGAAAGCCGTATCAGGAATTTCAAGCAACGCTAAATCAGGCCCTTGAAGATTCCAAACTAAGATGGTGCAGAGTAAAAGAACTTGGTACCACGAACCTTGAACAGTACAATGCAGTTTTTCTTGATACCTTTCTGGATGATAATACACTGATGAAATTTTATGGGGCCACAAATGTGATGCTGCTGCCGTATCTTAATACCCAGCAAATATCAAGCGGCATATTGGCAGACACACTCGGTTCGGGCAGGGTGGCAGTAGCGACTAAATTTAGATACGCAGTGGAATTGATTCATTCAAACAAACGATGTCCCGAAGGTCTTGTTATCGGTCGGCACGCAAGAGGTATTTTGGTCGACCCGGGCGAACCCTCAATCGAACAAATAGCCCAGGCCCTTGATTATCTTGTTTTCGATCAGAAAAAGCGGCTTTTAATGGAAAAACAGGCTCACCAAAGAGGATATCAGATGAGATGGTATAATAGTGCCTGGGCATTATTACAGTATATCGATTTCATAAGAGAGGAAAAAGATATAATTACGGGCAGAGGAGTTAAATTCGCCAGAGAAAAATCCTCAGTCTATCAAAAGACGAAACGTCAGAATTCGGTAATGTCTTATGATAGAGATGAACGCACCACAGCCTGAGTCCGGCCCGTCTTCCGACGGGACGGATTCGATAGTCACCGACAAAGGAATGTTGTTCTCCTCAACTATGATAAACAGGCGTAAAGGAATCGAGCCTATGGCCGAAAGGAAAACAAAGATTCAAATGCGAGATTTCAGGCATTGTATCGTTATCATTGCCCATCCGGACGACGAGACTTTGTGGGCAGGTGGAACGATACTAATGAAGCCAAAAAGCAAATGGACAGTTATTACGCTTTGCCGTAAGAGTGATCCAGATAGGGCTCCCAGGTTTTTTAAGGCTCTCGAAAGACTGCATGCCACCGGTGTAATGGGTGATCTCGACGATGGCCCAGAACAAACGCCGCTGGACGCACGTAAAGTACAGGCGACTATACTTAAATTATTGCCGTCCGACAAGCATGACCTGATCATTACCCACAGTCCGTCAGGAGAGTATACGCGGCACCGAAGGCATGAAGAAACGGCAAGAGCTGTCAAGGCCCTGCGGGAAAGTGGGGGGCTCTTCGCAAAGGAAATATGGATGTTTGCTTATGAAGACGGCGGTGGAAAGTACCTGCCTCGTGCGATTGATGATGCGGATTTTAAGGTAAAACTACCTAATGAAATCTGGCGTAAAAAATATGATATTATCAGGAATGTTTATGGTTTTAGTCCGGGAAGTTTCGAGGCGAAGACTACTCCGGAAGAAGAAGCCTTTTGGTGTTTTAGATCTGATTAGAAAGTATATGGTGTTTGAATAAAGGAGTTTATAAAAATGAAGGTTCTTGTTTCGTATGACTATCCACCGTCACCGGGAGGATTAGCTACTCAAGGCGACCTCCTTTTCAGAGGGCTTCGAGAAATGGGAATTGAGGCGTATGCGGTTAATTTTGAAGCTGCACAAGAAAAGGAGTGGTATTACAGATGGTTTGAGCCGGATATCGTTGTTGGAGTAGGGTATTGGGGGCACGCTCCACATTTGGTTCTGCACCCCCAAAGATACGGAGCCACAGCGGTTCCCTGGCTTGTATCAAATGGCTACATGGCTAATTATCAGGAAATTCTGGAAGCCCTGCCCTTGATACTTGTCACATCTAAGTGGGTTAAGAAGATATATATGAGAGACGGACTTAGCGGCAAAAACATCGTGGTACTTCCTGTTGGATGTGATACTGATTCTTTCATCCCCCGAGATAAAGATGACCCTAAAATCATCGCCGTGCGAGAAGCATTGGGTATAGCGCAGGATCAAATACTGGTTCTTACCGTCGGCGGAGATGCTGCTTCAAAAGGTGCTCAGGAGGTTATGCAGGCTCTGGCAATAAACGATATTAAAGCGCCCGACTGGAAATATGTTTGCAAGGTTTGGCCTCAACCCAGGACCGAACAGCAGAATCTCAGCGACCTGCAATTAGCCACACACCTTGGGATTGATAAAAACGTCGTTTATACAACCAGCCGGGTTTCGCGTAACTTTATGCCCTATCTCTTGGCCGCGTGCGATATTTATGCGGCCCCTTCACGCTTGGAGGGCTTTGGAATGATTCAGGTTGAAGCCAGCGCCTGTGGGAAGCCGGTCATAGGTATAAAGGCTATGGGTATGCTTGATACTTTAGTTCATGGCAAAACTGCGTTTTTAGCTTCTGTGGCTCAGGAAATCCGATTGAGGGAGGCAGTTGTGGGTGATGAATCTGGATATGAATCCGGACATAAGGTGGTTTTCAAGAGGCCCCGAGTTGTTGATTACCGTGCCAGCATACACGATATAGCCAACTATCTTATGGATTTAATGCAGAATCCTAACCTTAGGCAAAAAATGGGTGAGGAAGGACGTAAACGCGCAGTGGAAAACTACGATTATCGTGTCATCGCCAGAAGATTTGTCAAGATTATCTCTGAGAAGCTTGGGGTTTCATAATATGGATAAGAATGAAAGGAATTTGGTAGAGAATGCAAAGCAGGCAGCTATTAAGGTATTGCTCCATAACGCTCATGGACCGTATAGAGGTCTGCCGCGGACCGCTGGGTGGGGATATCCGGAACCTTACACCCGCGACCTGATGATTTCCTCTCTTGGGATTCTACTATCCGGAAATAAAAAACTCATCAAATCCTTGAGGAAAACTCTGGAGGCTGTTGCCAGAAATCAGAGCCGGTTAGGTCATATCCCATCATTGGTGCACAATTCGGATGACCGCGGCTCAAGCGATTGTACGCCATTGTTTCTTATGAGTGTGGCGCTGTATCGAAAAGTAACAGGTGAGGATGATTTCCTTGAGCAGGCAGTTAACAAGTCAATGCGGTGGATGGAATATCAAAGCCCCTCCGATCGTATTATGGTGGACCAGTTGCCCACGAGTGACTGGCGAGATGAGCAGTGGGTTTTTGGATATGGTCTTTTTGTGAACACACTGGTGTATATCTATCTGCGACTTTTTGGCCAGCATGATCGCGCTTCTAAGCTCAAGGAGCAGATGGGCAGGTTCACCATAAAAGGTGACAGGCAAAATCGCCATGTTCATGAAGGCCTGGTTCTTCGGTACAAACCTTATTACGCATTATGGTCTTTCAAAGTCTACAAGAGCGAGCGTTTCGATCTATTAGGAAACAGTCTCGCGATTCTTTCAGGTATTGCTTCTGGTTCGAGGGTGAACTCGCTTATCAGGTGGATCGAAATTGAGTGCGCAGCATTGAGGGAAGGTGAGCAGCTTGCGGTTGATATGCCCCCAAATCTTTTTCCTTATATAAGACCGGGCGATCCTGATTGGATGCCCAGGTACGAGAAGTACAATCAGCCGGGAGAATATCATAATGGCGGTATCTGGCCTTTTATCTGCGGCTTCTATGTCGCTGCTCTGGTTGCAGCCGGCAAGTACAGGCTTGCTGAAAAGAAGCTCATCACCCTTACAAAACTTAATCGACCTGCGCGTGTGGCAGATGTGGAATTTGGCTTTAATGAATGGATACGTGCCCAGGACGGAACTCCACAGGGCCAGGACTGGCAGAGTTGGTCTGCGGCAATGTACCTCTATGCCGCTGCTTGCGTCGAGCAAAGAAGGACACCCTTTTTTGATGAAGTACGGCGGGATTTTGAAATCCAAAAGCCACAAGCTGACACTGGTCAAGACCAACTACTTAAATATCATTTCTCTTGAAACTGGGAAAGTTCCCGGAAAGTTGTTTCCGGCCTATGTGGAAACAGCACATTATCTCGTCCCTTTTTGGCCGGTTACCTTTTTGTCCGTGCTCAGAGAGCCATAGCTCAAGTAAGAATAACGGCCTTCTTTTCTTTTGCGCTCTTGTATATTGCCAGTATCACTTCCACCGCCTTACGGGCTTCGGGTCCGCTTATCCAGAAATCTTCACCGGTTTCCAGAGCATCGAGGAAGGTTTTGAAGTTGAGGGTATGATTGTCATGTGTGATGGCCGCTGGGTCAGCCACACCGCCTCCGCCTTCGATTTTGCCGAATTGCTTGCGGATTTGCTCATCTTCCGGTCTTTCATCCGCGAACTGCCAGACCGTAAAACTGTTTTCGACCTGTATGACCGTGCCCTTTGTGCCGGTGATTTCAAACCGCCTGAATTGGCCGGGGTAAGAGGCGGTGGTGCCATAAATAACTCCCAGCGCTCCGTTGGTATAACGCAGAACAGCGACCGCGGTATCTTCCGTTTCTATCTGCGGGTGCCCGAGCGTCCCCACAAAGGCCTGTAATGATTCAATCGGCGGCATTACATCACACAGCATATCTACCATATGAATGGACTGGTTCATTAGTGCACCGCCACCGTCTAATTTCCAGGTACCGTGCCACGAATCCTTGTAATACTCATCGGTGCGCCACCAGGGCACGAATATCGCTGCGTAGCTAATTACACCGAAGCGTCCGGAATTTATCGCTTCTCTAAGGACCGTCTGTGAGTCGTTAAATCGATATGGGAATATGCCGCCCAGACAAGTACCACTTTTCTTGTGTGCCTCTATCATAGCGTCAATTCGCTCTAACGTAATATCCAGGGGTTTTTCACATATTACGTGTTTTCCCGCCTGTGCTGCAGCAATGGCCGGTTCCATATGTGCTCCACTTGGCGTTGCTATGGTGACAATATCTATGTCGTCGCTCTTGAGCATATCTTCGTAGCTTCCGAAGGTCCGGCAGAAATATTTGTTCGCCAATTCTTCGGCCCGGGCTGGGACGATGTCACAACAGGCGACTAATTTTGCATTGGGAATATCCGCCAAGGCCCTTGCGTGAAAATCAGCGATTAATCCGGCACCAATGATTCCAAAATTCCATATCTTCATAACATCCTCCACATACATAATGAATTATTCGCACGTCAAGCCAACCTCACCCGCAAGCTCTCTCACCGCGGCGATGGCCTGTGAAAAAAGTTCCGGCCCCGTATCGCCGCCAAACTGGCCGCCAGCTCGCAGGTGCGGCTCCATCGTAAGACAACCATCGTAATTAATCGCTGCAAGCTCGGCAAGTAGCTCTCTTATTTGTCCATCACCTTCACCTGGTATGCTGCCGATATCTTCGCCGACCTTCCAGTCTTTGATATGAATGTGGGAAACGTAGGGCTTCATCAAAGGCCAGCAGGTTGTTACGTTGTCTGTTGTCTTCTGTCCCCAGACGAAGTTGCCGGGGTCATATACAAGCCGCAGTTTCGGCGAATTGATGGTCTTTACAATGTCGACACAGTTCTCGGCGGTATGGCCATAGATGTCAGTTTCATTTTCGTGAACCATAATGACATCGATGTTTTTTATTATCTCAACCTTAGCGGCCATCCGCTTCATAACCTGGTCACGATAGTCATCGATGTTTTGGCCTTCGGGAGCATAGTAGCTGAACATTCGTATATAGGGTGCTTCGAAGAACAAAGCCAGCTCTACCGCGTGTTTGAACTTGTCCAGATGCGGCCCAAAAGGCTCGTCAATCTTTACCTTGCCTATGGGTGAGCCGATGGCGCTCACCTTAAGGCCGTAGTCCGTCATTTGTTTTTTCGCAACATTGAGTTCATCGTCGGTGAGGTCCATAATGTTCTTCTTGTTAACAAAACGAATTTCAATATAGCCCACACGTTCGGCGGCAAGGTATTTAACCTGCTCCAGAAAGCCGTCGGCTACCTCATCAGCAAATGCACTTAACTTTGCCATTTTCAGTCCTTCCCTTGATTAGTATGCCAAAGGCTTCACATCCAACATTATTTTTCAAATCTTACGGCTAAATCGGGCAAATCCCTTTTGATTTCGTCCAGTCTGTAACCAAAACCCGGCCCCTTTAATGTCGAAAGATTAATCTGGCCGTAGCGCCGTTGATAAAGCCCCGGGTGCACTGCCTCTTCCGGCGCCGAAGCTGCCGGATAAAACTGCATCGCATTGGTCTCGACTCCCATAATCGTTCCTGCGTAAGCTGCTAAAAGAACGTGAGGAATCTGTGCTAACATCGGATTGGTCAAATCCTGCACCATCAAGGTCATCCCATGCGCCTTGGCCCAGCACAGACTCAATAACGCGCCGGTTTGAGTTTTGCAGGTTTTCAGCGCAACGCCGGTCCAGCCTAAACTGCGACCGAGCATTATCAATTTCCAGTCGTGAGCACTTTCGTCCATAAAGAGTGGCTTGCGGGCTGAAACGCTGTGAACATCAATCTGATTTTCTTCCAAGTTATATGGAAACGGCTGCTCCACGTAAGCAATCTCTTGGTAAATGCGGGGGAATTCAGCCATCAGCCGGTCCAGAATTTCGTTCACATAAGCAGGGTCGGTAACCGTGCAGTTGAAATCGCTGGTCAACCACAGAACATCGTGTTCGAGTGCAATTTTGCCGACTTTGACAAGCCTTTCTATATCCCAGGCTGAATCATTGCCGCGCAGTTTCACCTTAAGGCACGTAAGACCATCGCGCTTTATCCAGTCTGGCAATAAAACCGGATAGCCGTCGTCAGGTTCTGCGCCCGTTAGTTCGGATGCGTCGAGCAAATCCTTCCCGCCTACAAGGTGCCAGGCGGGCATAATTTTAGCCGGAGGGAAATTCAGAAAATCAGCAGGATATTTGCCCACAAACGAGAAATCGACTCCCTCAGCGGCTTTGAGGAAATCAGACAAATCGGCATTCATAAATTCTGCGTTGTATGTGGAGTACACATCCCGGCCCAGAAGCTGACCATACGCGTCGTGCAGGGCAATATCGAACGCCGAACAGCAAACCAGAGCTGCCAGCCACGGCATCGGCTCGACCTGCTCGCCCCGTTGACGGTTGAGCCGTTCCAAGAGTCCAGCCAGCTCCGATTCGATGAAATCGCTTCCCAATTCGATGGGATGCCCCATCTTGTCGAATTGAGCCCATGTCTCGGCAAGCATACGGCAGAAAAGCTGCATCGTTTCGTTTCTCTGCTGGTATCCCACACTGCTGGGCCAGGCCCATGCGACGCTCAGAGGAGTTTCGCCCCATCCTTCAGCCGTGTCGCCTTGGCTATTTGCCACCGTTACGCAGGTACGCGCACATGTAACGTACGTTAATGTCTCCGTCCCAAACTTTAGCGGTATTCTCGTTTCGACCGGAATGAAGTACAAATCAACAGATACCGGGCTTATATCAGTATTCATATCAATTCCCTGATACTATCTTCACCAATGTTTCGATAATTCCGTTTAATAAAGCACCCATATCGGAAAATTGCCGCTGTTTGTCATTCTGAGCGTTAGCGAAGAATCGGGCTGACCAAGAGGAGATTCTTCACTCGCCTTAGGCGAGTTCAGAATGACAGGGTCGCAGTTGACATTGATGGATTTATAGCGTAGATTGAATTATTGTCAACCCAAATTTTGTTATTTTCAGTTGCCTTGTTGGTATGAATCTCTATAATCTTAAAAATGATATTTTTTGCGGAAGATGGTATTTTTGAACAAAGCAAATTTGTAAGCTATTAAGGACAGTAACCTTACGCACGCGAATATTTTATTGAAAGGAGCAGGTATGGAACTCAACCGAAAATTGAAGATGGGAATGGTTGGCGGAGGACCAGGAGCGTTTATTGGTGATGTACATCGCAAAGCATCTCGTATGGATGGCGGTATCGAGCTCGTGGCCGGGGCGTTCGACATTAACCCGCGTAAGTCCAAGCAGATGGGACGCGAGCTGGGCCTCAATGCCAGGCGGGTGTACCGTAACTACGAGGAAATGATCGAGCGGGAGCTTAAGTTGCCCGATGGCGAAAGGATAGATTTCGTTTCGATTACCACGCCGAACAACTGGCATTTTCCAATCGCAAGAGATTTTCTAAATGCGGGCTTCCACGTGATGTGTGAAAAACCGATGACGTTCAACGTCAAAGAAGCAAAGGATTTGCAAAAACTCGTCAAAAAGTCCCGCAGAGTGTTCGGCCTGATGCACAATTACACCGGTTACCCGATGGTAAAGCTGGCCCGCGATCTGGTGCGAGGCGGTGAGCTTGGTAAGGTCCGCAAGATTGTCGTGCAGTATCCGCAGGGCTGGCTGGCCACGCCGCTGGAGCGGACAGGCCAGATGCAGGCGGCCTGGCGGACCGACCCCAAGCAAAGCGGCGGCGCCGGGTGTATGGGTGACATTGGAACACATTGCGAGAACCTGTGCGAATACATATCGGGGCTGAAGATTACCCAGGTATGTGCTGACCTGACGATT
>Ga0209427_10000660_pt1 | contig 37393 bp, 36 predicted proteins | sample DeeMarSWOR136_30_FD_187465 | JGI IMG/M metagenome (GOLD analysis project Ga0209427, IMG submission 187465) | Marine sediment microbial communities from White Oak River estuary, North Carolina - WOR-1-36_30 (SPAdes) (version 2) | ecosystem: Environmental > Aquatic > Marine > Intertidal zone >...
CACGTATTCCCACGTTCGCCCCATTCCTCCCCATGGCGCCCGAATTTTCCCGTCGGATACGCCGCGAACCAGCCGATTTCCGCAAATACCGCCGAATCCACGGGAATCACCAATAAAAATTGTTACCGTCTGTACAGACGACCCCACGGCAGCGCACGATGCGAAACTGAAGGAAAAGAGCCCATAAGCTAGCTCACATTGCTTGATGAGGTCCTCCTTCGCTGCTCGAACTCTTAAGAGGCTACATGGGGGCAGTGTCTTCTCAATAGGTTCTTTTTCACTGGTTCACCCCTGATTTTTAACGGATGGTGGATTTCACTGCGGATTGGAGAGGTTGCAGCCGGGTAATTCGAGAAAAATTCTAATAAAAGCTTACGTTTATTCTCCACAAAGGAACATTACAACAGGATAAATTGAGTGAGAAAAGGAGCTGGAAGAGAATAGCCGAGATTAAGAGAATTCCTCTAGGAAAGATTGTCATAACCGGTGATAATCCCCGCCAGGAGTTCGATTTGGAGTCCCTCGAACGTTTAGGAGACAGCATCGAAAGCCATGGGTTACTTCAGCCCATCATTGTGCGGCCCATCGAAGACCGCTACGAGCTCGTCGTGGGCGAGAGACGGTTCCGCGCCATGCAACTCAAGGGGATGGGTGAAATCGTGGCTCGCGTCGAAGAGTTGGACGACACCACGTGCATGGAACTACGGCTTATCGAGAACACGCATCGCGAAGACTTGACCGATGCCGAGAAGGGCGATGCGATCTATGGTTTGATGGGGAAATATCCTGAAAAGTATTCGACCATTAAGCGCGTGGCTGATTCCTTAGACAAGCCGTACGGGACGGTTCTGCAGTGGACGACGAAGTCGCGGAAGCTTTCCGATCACGTGCGAGAGCTCATTATCACCAACGCATTAGTGGAGGCCCAGGCCAGTTATTTAATGAAGTATGACCCTCAAACACAAGATCGGCTCGCCGACACCATCGTTCGGTATGACTTGTCCTCCGTCATCACACCCAAGTTCCTGAAGCTATACGACGCCGAACCGGAAGCCGACCTCGGCGACCTCGCCAATGAGGCCAAGGGCGTGAAGAAAGTCGAGATTGAGGTTGGGAAGCTGTCGGAAGCCGCGAGAAAGGAAGTGGAGGGCCTTCTTGAGGAGCGCGCCAAGCGGGTTGAAGAAGCACGGGAACGAGCCTTGGAGAAGGCCTGGAAGGCGCCTAGACCCAGTAAGCCCTCACAGCCGGAGGTGGCTGCTCGAAAAGCGGTTGAAGGCGTGGAGCTGGAAGCCGTATCCGGGGAGGGGGTGGCTGACGACTCGCTGGAACGTATAGCGGTATCGAGCGGCGAAGAGGGCCTTGATGTGGTGCCCCTTTGGCAGGCTATGGAAGACCTTCATCTCCCACCCGAGGTGGAGTCGAGTCTGACGAATAACGTCCGGAATGCGGAACGCCAGTACGCGCTGGGAAAGGTGATCTTGGAGCAGAAGTACGATGCGTGGGACCTCCATAAACTGATCGAGTTAGCGGTGGAGCGGCCTGACCTTTCGGTGGAGACGCTGGTGGAGGCCGTCCACATTGAAGGGGAGAAACGGAGGAAGAACCGGTACCTGACGCTGGAAGTCGGGTACAAGGTGTGGGAAGCTCTGGATGTGGAGGCGGAAAAGCGGAGGGGGCCTACCGGTCGACTGGAGATAATGGCGGTGGCAACCGAACTCTTGGACGAGCGGTTGAAGGAGCTGGGGCACCCCACGGCGTGAAAGGCGGACTTGGAACACAAACTTGCTGCCTAAACCCTAGAGTGGACAACAGAAATTCGAACCAGATATTCCCAAATAGGCGTCTCATAGCATAGGTCGGGACAGAGAACACGTTAACGTCGTGACTAAGTTGTCTTGACCGAGGTACACCCGTTTTCTGTCCCTTTTACGTTTCAGCCCAAGGTGCCCACTCTAACGCCTAAGCGTCTCGTAGACCTCTCTCCGTAACTACCTTTTTCATGCCACCCGTAAGCTGGATAGATGCTTGACATTCGTCATACGAGGGTATGTCGTGTCGAAACAATGAATAAATGCTTTAATAGCAAAGCGTGTGAGAGTATATTCGTATTTGATCATGAGCAAGTTGATGATTGAGAACAAAAAAAGGATCCCTGTCATCAATAAGGCGTGGTGTAAGGGATGCCGAATCTGTGTGGCGTTTTGTCCGACGGACGCCTTAGGCATGGATGCAATGGACAAGGCCGAGCTGGCCTACCCCGAAAAATGTAATGGCTGTGGACTGTGTGAGTTACGCTGCCCTGATCTCGCCATTGAACTGCAATGAGGCTTCGGACCCATGGGAAAAAACCTCTTGTTCGTGCAGGGGAATGAGGCCTGTGTAGAGGCAGCTCTTTACGCCGATCTCGAGTTTTTTGCAGGATACCCCATCACGCCGTCCACCGAGATTGCTGAATTACTCGCGTATCGGCTCCCCCGAAAGGGGGGGAAGTTCATCCAGATGGAAGACGAGATGTCCTCCATGTGCGCCATCATTGGGGCCAGCCTCACGGGAGCAAAGGTCATGACCGCCACCAGTGGACCGGGGTTTTCCTTAATGCAAGAGGCCCTTGGCTTCGCTGTCATGACGGAGACCCCCTGCGTCCTCGTGAACGTTCAGCGGGGCGGCCCTTCCACCGGCCTTCCTACCTCTGCGAGTCAAGGAGACGTCATGCAAGCGCGCTGGGGAACGCATGGCGATCACGCCATCATTGCCCTCACGGCCTCCAATAATCAGGACGTGTTCGCCATGACCGTTGAGGCCTTTAACCTCTCGGAGACGTACCGCACCCCCGTCATCTTACTCCTTGACGAAGTCGTCGCCCATACCCGCGAACGGATTACCCTGCCTGAACCGGGAGAGATCGCTGTGGTGAAACGGTTGAAGACGTCGGTCCCCGAGGGCACGGACTATCACCCCTATCTGCCCAGGGAGGACGGGCGACTGCCGATGTCCGATTTTGGGGGCATCCACCGCTATAATGTCACGGGATTGATGCATGACATGTGGGGCTTCCCGTCAACCAATCCAAAGATCGTCTACGGGTTGATGCGGCATCTGGTCGACAAGATCGAGGGGCACACCAAGGAGATCACCCGGATAAAGGCCTTCGATGCTGACGACGCGGAATTTCTCTTGATCGCTTACGGTTCCTCCGCTAGGACCGCCCTTCACTTGGTCCGAAACAGGCGAGCGAGGGGCGAAAAGATCGGGCTGCTGGAACTCCAGTCCCTCTGGCCCTTCCCCACGGATGCTGTACGGGATTGGTGCGCTTCCGTTAAATGCGTTATCGTGGTGGAGATGAACATGGGGCAGATCTATCACGAGGTAACGAAGGCCGTCGACGACGCGAGTAAGGTGTTTCTTGCCAACCAGATCAATGGCAACTTTATCACGCCCACCGACGTTTTGAACTTCTTACGAATCATCCAGGGACGGGGTGTCTAAGTTGACCGTGAGAGCGTACATCCGCGAACGGTTCTTCCCACACATCTGGTGTCCCGGTTGTGGTCACGGCACGATTATGGGCGCCATGATTCGGGCAATACATCACCTGGGGCTGAAGAAAAAGGACGTTGCCGTTGTCTCGGGTATCGGATGTTCCGCTCGGATGGCGGGATACCTCGATTTTCATACCCTCCACACTATCCACGGAAGAGCCCTTGCCTTCGCAACGGGCCTCAAACTCAGCAGGCCGGAGCTGACGTTACTTGTTCCCATGGGGGATGGCGACGCTTTGGCCATTGGGGGCAATCATCTGATCCATGCAGCACGGCGTAACATTGACATCACTGCCATCATCATGAACAACAACGTCTATGGGATGACGGGGGGCCAGGCGTCGCCGACGACGGGATACGGCGACTATGCGTCTACGGTACCGTATGGCAACATTGACCGGGCCTTTGACACGGTGAAGCTGGCCGTGGGTGCGGGAGCCACCTTTGTGGCGCGGACAACGACGTACCATGTGACGGAACTGATAACGATACTGGAAAAAGCGATTAGGCATAAAGGGTTTTCAGTCGTGGAAGTCCTGTCACAATGCCCAACGTATTACGGGAGAAGGAACGACTTTGCTAGTGCTGTTGACATGCTCACGTATTACAAGACGCATACCATCCCCCTGGGTAGCAAGAAGAACGCGGAGACCCCCGAGTTGATCGAAAGAGGGATCTTTATCCAGCAAGAAAAACCAGAATACTGCGCTGAATATGACAAAATCATAGAAACAGCGTCTAAAGGAAGGTAAATCATGAAACGCTGTCGGATCATCTTCTCTGGCTCCGGTGGACAGGGAATCATTACGGCGGCGCGAACCCTCGCTGAAGCAGCGGCTATCCACGAAGGGTTAAACGCGGTACAGTCCCAATCATACGGTCCAGAGGCAAGGGGAGGCGCCAGCCGCTCGGATGTCATCATTTCGGACGAGGACATCCTCTTTCCCAAGGTCACCCAGCCCAATGTCGTTGTTAGCCTGACCCAAGAAGCATATAACACGTATTCCAGCCTTATCAGACCCGGTGGCCTGCTCCTGACGGACCGGTATTATGTTCGCCAGGAAAAAAAGGTGGATGCCCGGCAAGTGGAGTTGGAGATGTATGCGGAGGTGCTGGACAAGATTGGACAGTCTATTGTCTTCAATGTCTGTATGCTGGGAGCCTTGATCACTCTCGTACCCTTGGTCAGTCGAAAATCCATTGTGAACGTTCTTGAGACCCGTATTCACGCCAAATTCGTGGAGGTCAATAAGCAAGCCTTAGCGTTGGGCATGAATCTGGCGGAAGACTTTAAGAAACAACGGGGTATCGTGAGCATTCAACTATGGTAGCCGACGTGGTTACTCCCTAAACACCGTATTTTATCCCTTGATACCTTGTTCCACGACGCCGTGAAGGGATCGAAGATACTTGTAATGCTTCTTATAAAGATTGAGGGGGCCGTCAATCTTCGTAAACTTGAGAAGCTATACCTTCTTAGTCAAAATCGTTGCTACGTCACTCGGCTTTTCCGCGATGATAACACCCGCCGCCGCCAATGCTTCGATCTTGCTATTAGCGGTGCCTCGGGTTCCGGTTATAATCGCTCCTGCATGCCCCATACGCTTTCCCGGTGGAGCAGCTCTTCCTGCGACATAAGCGATAATGGGTTTTGAATATCCTTCTTGTTCAATGTATTGGGCCGCCATTTCTTCGGCGTTTCCCCCGATTTCCCCTAGTAAGACCACTGCTCTCGTCTGGTCGTCGGTCTCAAACAGTCTGAGCACGTCTATGAAACTCAATCCGGTTACCGGGTCCCCACCGATCCCCACACATGTCGTCTGTCCCAAGCCACACGCTGTGATCGTCCCTGCGACCTCATAGGTCAGCGTCCCGCTTCGGGACACCACGCCGACGACGCCTGGCGTGAATATGTGGGCAGGCATGACGCCGACTTTGCTCGCCCCGGGGGTGATGATGCCGGGGCAGTTGGGGCCTACGACGCGTACTCCAGCTGCCTCTGCCCGCGCCATGACTTCGATGACGTCCTTGATGGGAATGTGCTCTGTGACGATGACCATCAATGGGACCTCGGCATCGATGGCTTCGAGCGCGGCCTCCTTTGCGAAGGGGGCGGGTACAAAGATCGCGGAGACATCGAGCTGATGCTTGCCTTGGGCTTCTACCAGCGTGTCATAGACGGGAATGCCCTCGATCGTGGATCCGCCTTTGCCTGGGGTGACGCCTGCGACGATTCGTGTGCCGTAGTCCCGCATCAAGCGAGTGTGGAAGGCGCCTTGCCGTCCCGTTATCCCTTGGACAACGACGCGGTGTTCCCGCCTCAACAGGATAGTCACGCCCTTCAGCGCCTCCCCCATTCGACGGCCTTGTATGCGGCCTCATCCATGTCGCCGGTGACGGTTATTCCCGCTTCGCTGAGCATCTGTTGAGCCTCCAGTTCTTGGGTTCCCACGATGCGTATGACCAAGGGCGTCTTGGCGTTTCCTTCGGTTACGGCGGCGAGGATCCCTCTCGCGACCTCGTCGCAGCGGGTTATGCCCCCCAGAATATTGATGAACACTACCTTGACACCGGGTTTGGACATCACGATCCTCATTGCCGCTTCCATGGTGTTGGATGAGGCTCCTCCGCCTAAATCGAGGAAGTTCGCGGGTGTCCCCCCGTAGAGCTGGATCAGATCGACGGTCGCCATGACGAGTCCCGCGCCGTTTCCGATGACACCGATGGTGCCCTCCAGGTCAACGTAGGCAAGGCCTTGTCTTCGCGCTTCCGCCTCCCGTGGCGTCAGGGCTCGCATGTCCTCACGAGCATTTTCCTGGAACGCTGTCTGACGATATAATGCGTTGTCGTCGATGATTATCCGCGCGTCGGCGGCGACGAAGGCGCCGTCTTCCGTTTCGACTAATGGATTGATCTCTGCCAACTCCGCGTCATGTTCCAAAGCCACGTGGTACAGCTGCTGGATAAGGGTGGCTAAGGCCGCCATTTTTCTCCCACGGTATCCTATCTTTCGCGCGATCTCGACCGCTTCGTAGGCGTGAAATCCCGCGAGTACCCGTGGATGATACCGGATGATGCTCTGGGGCGCCTTCTCCGCCATCTCTTCGATGTGGATCCCGCCCATGGGCGATGCGACAAGAACGTATCTTCGTGCGGACCGGTCGACGGTTACGCTGAGAAAGAGCTCCTGTGCGACCCGAAGTTTCTCCTCAACGAGGAGGCTGCTTACTTGCAGACCGTGTATGGAGCTCCCAAGTAAGCTGTCCGCAATCGTGCGGGCTTCTTCCCCGTTGTCCGCGAAGCGTATGCCCCCGCCGAGTCCACGTCCAGCCACCAAGACCTGGGCTTTGATCGCGACCGCACTCCCGAGTGTCTTCACGGCGTCCACCACCTCGTGAGGTGTATGAGCGACCCTGCCCCGGGGAACGGGAATCCCTTGGTTTGCGAGAATGTGTTTGGCTTCATATTCAAAGAGCTTCATCGTCGTCTGTCCTCGGTTTTCGTTGATGATCCACCGTAATCGGTGTACACTCAGGCATCTCCTCTATCGGGTCAAGGGGCCAGATGGGGCGACGGAGCCGCTTCCACGTGAACCGTTCAAGGTACGGGTGACAGATTCCGGGAGCGTCCACTTCGAAGACTTCGGTGGCGATGGGGCCGAAGGCGGCTCGGTAATGGGCCGCGGATTTGAGGACGAGGATCCGCTTGTCGGTGGGTTCTATCCCGACGCTGCGAAGATGCTGGAGGTCCGAGGGATGAGCACGGAATGAGGTTAACATGAGATCGATGCCATGGCGTCCCCCGAGCTCAAGCACCACAGTGGGGCCCATCCGCTCCTCACCACCGGGGTTCTGGGGCCCACGTCGGATATAGGTTCCATCCGAGATGTGTCGCACAATGCCGGTGACCTCCACGGGATCCCCGTGAAATGGGTCCTGTTTCCCCCCCACCGTCACCGTAACCTCAGATCCCACTCCCCCTTGGATACAGAGGTCAACTGCGGCCTTATCTGCAATCTGCGCCACGGCCACGTCCCGCGCCCCCGAGTCGAGGAGAGCCTTCAGGACGACGGTGCCGTCACCGGCAGTGCCTCCCGCCCCAGTATCGGCGATGTCGGCCAGAATAAAAGTTCCTCCAGGCGCCTGCAGGGCAATATTGATGGCGAAGGTGGGCTCCACGAGCTTGACACGAAAGTCCTCCTTGATCGTCCACGCATACTCTGCCAGCTCTCGGGCTAGGCGCTTCGCGAGGACGGGCGCCCCATTGGTGTTGACGACGAGGCCGAGGCCAGTGATGGGCGTATCGGCGAAGGGGAAGCCCGCGAAGGCGGAGACGTTAATGACGTCGGGGTGCGTCTCCAGCTCATGGGCCTTCTCCACGAGTCGGCTGCCGCCGTTGGATCTGAAGGTCACGTAGCCTTGGAGCGGGGGGATGATGGGAGGCTTGGCCAACGCGGTGGCCGGCTTGAGGTTTCCCTCCAGAATGCCGAGGATGATCCGCATCGCCTCGCGGCCTCGCTCCCGTTGATCCACATGGGGATATGTGTCATAGCCGACCAGGCAGTCCGCGTGCTCGATCATCGCGCGCGTCACGTTGGCGTGAAGGTCGAGGACGGTCACGATGGGCCGCTGCGGGCCCAGGACTTTCCGGACCTCTCGAAGCAGGTAGCCCTCGGCGTCATCCAGGTCTTCGATAATCATGGCACCATGGAGCAGGAGAATCGCTCCATCCACGTCCTGAAACCCCGCGACACGTTGCAAGAACTCCCTTGCCAGGTGGTCGAAGGCTTTCCGCGTCACAGGGCCTTTGGGCGTCGTGCTCGCTTGAAGGGTGGGCAGTAGCTCAACATTGTTCCTTGCCGCGACCTCCATAAATCCTCCGATTACGCCTCGTCCGCGGTTCCGTTCAAGAACCTCGCTCCCCCGGTTATAGGTTTGGCGTTGAAAATCCTCGAACGTTGTGGGCGAGTTGGAGAAGGTATTGCTCTCGTGGGCGATGCCCCCCGTAATCAACCGATACGTCGTTTTAAGCATCTTCCTTCCGTCCATGATTCCTATCTGGAGCCCCCTACTTAATCTTACTGGGGAGAGAAGTTTTATTAATGACATGACAGAATCCCTTGTCATGAGCTTTTTTGGGCGACGAAAGCCAGGACCCCCAAGCAAGGTTCGCTGCGCCCACATCCTTGTCCCGACGAAAAAAAGAGGGGAAGCGGTGTTGGCACGGTTACAGAGTGGCGAGACCTTTTCAACGATCGCTAAGGAGGTCTCCACCTGTCCCTCACGGAGACGGGGAGGTGACCTCGGACGCTTTGGGCGGGGTGAGATGGTGAAGGCGTTCGAAGATGCGGCCTTTACCCTCGAAGTGGGGGAGACGTCGCCACTGGTTAAGACGCAGTTTGGCTATCACGTCATTAAGCGGCTCGGGTAGTCGGAGATACGGTTCGCTTAAGAGTGTTCGGGGAACGTGGTGGAACTAGCTAGCTTTGTAATTGTTCCGTCAATGGCTAGACTCGGAAAGCATGACCTTGGATAGGCCGCAACCCTCTTCATTCGACCCGACTACTAAAACCGCCGAGGCTTCTTTAGATAAGGTTGGAAAGGGGTCCGTTGCTCCGTACTAATACCAGTCTATTTCTTCCTCCACTCGTGATAATGAGTGTAAAAGGTCAAAGGTGACCCATCGTGAGGCTTCCTGTTGACGTGGATGTTCCTGCAACCCGTAGAGTTCCTGAAGTGCCTTCACAAATCGGATGTTCTCAGCGACACGGCTGACCTCTTGCCTCGCACCAATCCGCCACGATAAATCCAGTATCGGTGCAATATTGTACCGTTTGAAATCGGTAACGTTTCCCTGCGGACTCTCCACTCCGATAATGCGCGCAACTTAATTCTAGGGTGTGAGTCTGCTGGTTAACAGGGTGTGTACCTTCTTCAATTCATCACGGATGCTGATCTTCTGTAGACACTTCTCCTCGCACTCACCGCACTCGACGCAGAGGTCAACGCTCCCGCGGAAATGCCCGAACCGCAGCCTCTCATACTCATGCCTCGCCCAGTCCTCAATCCTGTATATCCTGTAGAAGTTCATGAGCCTAAAGATCTCTGGGATCCTCACCTCGTGAGGACATGGCTGACAGTATCCGCAACCCGTGCAGAACTGCTCCATTAATGCCGAACACGTTCCAATAACCTCCTTGATTCTCGTTATCTCGTTCGCTGTCAATAGCTCATACTCATTGGCGATCCTCGTGTTCTCCTCAACGTCACTCATCCGCGTCATCCCGCTGATAGGGATAGTCAACCCGGGTATCGACAGTAAATATCTGAATGCCAGTTCCACCTGACTGGATGTGCGAGGGATAAGATCCCGCAGCTTCTCTATCGGTGTCCCCAAGATGCCGACGCCCAAGGATCCCATGATGATGACTCCTACTCCCGGCTTCCTTGCATATTCAATGGCGGGCAGCGGGTTCTGAATGCTCCCCCGCGTCTGAAGCAGATTGTGGTAAACGGTAAGGCTCTCGAACTCACCCGTGTCAAGAATCTTGATGATGTTGGCTGGTGTGTCGTGGCTCGTGAAGCCAATGTGGCTGATGAAGTCCTTGTCCTTGGCCTCCTTCAAGGCGTCAAGTGGCCCCCCTTCCGTCATCGCAACCGATAGGTTTTCCAGGGTGAAGGCGTGGAACTGATAAAAGTCCACCCGATCCGTCCCAAGCTTATGGAGCGATTCATCGAGGTTGTTCGTGAAGTCTTCGCCGGTTGAGTCCCTCTCCGCAACCCCGCCAAAGTGCCGTTATTTCTCCCGTTGCACGTGGCTCTTCGTCGAAAGGTAGACGTCATCTCTGATGCCCTCCAATGCAAGCCCTAATTGGATCTCACTCCGGTTCTGACAGTAGGTTATGGATGTTTCAAAGTAGTTGATGCCCAACTCGACGGCCCGACAGATTAGAGGAATCGCCAAGCTGTTGTCGGGCGGTAGCCGCATACAGCCAAAGCCTACCGCAGATAACTCGATTTCTGTGTTTCCTAACGTGCGCTATTTCACAATTAAACCCTTCTCCAAATCGTTATTCTCTTGGACATATTTTACTTTCTATATATTTATTACGGGTATTCCATAAAAATTTAAATATATTTCCGTAATTACAGCATCAAGTATAACGACGTGTTGAGTCTTTATCGCAGCAGAATATGAGGGCTTTCGAAATGACGCGTTTAGATGAGCTGGATAAGAACATCCTTCGGTTGTTACAGAAGAAGGGGAAAGTTTATGGCGCTAAGATGGCAAAAGATTTGGGTATTCCCGAATCCACCGTCTATGATCGCCTCAAAAAGCTTAAACACAGTGGATACATTTCCAACTACATTGCTTTGATCGATCCGGAAAAAGTCGGGATGGGCACAGCGGCTTTTTTCAAGATCTTCGTGGACATCAACCATGTAGCATCCGTGGCCAAAGAACTATCCCGGTTGGAGGAGGTCTCTGAGGTCTATGCCGTTGCAGGCGACTTCAAGCTTCTGATCAAGGTGCGTGTCAAAAGCTTGGAAGCGCTAGACAAGTTCATCGAGGAGAAAATCGCGGGCTTAGAAGGTATCATCAATTATTACCCTATAATTACCTTACGCAAGTATAAAGATGACCCCCGCGTTCAAATCAAATAAAATACGTTACTCGAACTAGAGGTGTCTGGTTATGACCCTAAGTTTAGCGCCCTATGTTCCCACGCAACGTGACGTGGTCAAACGAATGTTGGAGCTGGCGTGTATTGGTAAGGACGACGTGGTCTTTGATCTGGGGTGTGGGGATGGTCGAATACTCCTTTCGGCTGTGCAAGACTTTGGCGCGCAACAGGCTGTTGGCTACGAAATGCGGGAAGACCTATACACTGGCGTTGTAGCGAAGATCAAAAACGAGCACCTTGAGGATCGAGTGACCGTCTTTCACGACGACTTATTAACCGCGGACCTCTCTGAAGCCACGGTCATCACCCTCTATTTAACCACGTCGGGCAACAGTAAACTGAAGCCCAAGCTCATCCAAGAAGCCAGGGCTGGGACGAGAATCGTGAGCCATAGTTTCCGCGTAGAGGGGTGGTCACATACTCAACGCGAATCTTTTCACGGCCACACGCTTTACGTGTATACGATTCCCGACTCGCTAAACCGTAATAGACGCTAGGGTTCGACGCTGTTACAAGATGTATGAATACTCACTTTATCGAATGTCTGTCCTTATGATGAGAGTCCGCTTGGAGGCAGGGATATGGTAAGAATGGGGATCGTGTTTCTCTGTGCGTCGTCGATGGCCGTGATGCTGGGCTTCGGTATTGTCGGCCCGATTCTCCCCCAATACATTTTAACGTTTGATGCCACGTACATGGTGGCAGGCCTCGTTATCTCGGCGTTTCCCTTGGCACGAATGTGCTTCAACTTTCCTGCAGGTATCTTAGCTGATCGAATAGGACGTCGAAGACCCCTCTCGATCGGCATCGCCACTTCACGCTCGCCGCTCTCTTTTGTGGACTCGCCCAGAGCATCTATGAGCTCATCATCTTCCGATTCATATATGGGGCTGGCACATCCCTGTTTGTGATCGTAGCCAACCTCATCGTTGCCGATATTGCGCCCCCAAGTGAACGGGGAAAGTATATGAGTTACTATCAAGGATCCTTCCGATTTGGCTCCATCTTTGGGCCTGCAATCGGGGGATTCATTGCTGAACTCGCAGGGCTGCGGACGCCCGTCTTCCTCCTAGCCATCCTGGGATCGATAAGCGTTGTCCTAACTTTTCTGCTCATTAAAGAAGAGCGATCAGAGAAGCCAAGGCCACGCACTCCCATCAACGTGGGCAGCCTTCTCCGATTAGTATTCGATCAGCGATTAGCTGCGATCGAGTTCACTCAGATGGCGAGTTTCATTACTATGTCAAGTATCCGAACCACCATGCTGCCTCTTTACGGCGTTGAGTACCTGGGTTTACCACTCTCCGCGATCGGGACAATCCTCAGCGCGGGTGCTTTGGTCTCCTTTCCGGCTCTGATGTTGATCAGCAACGTAGGCGACCGGATTAAACGTAATCTGATGTTCGGTATCTGATTCCTAGGCCTCGCCTTCTCCGTCTGCCTCTACACCATCGCTCAAGGATTTGAAGTCCTACTCGTTGCGACGATCATGTTGAGTGTGTCCCAAATATTACTCAATCCCTCCAAAGTCGCGATCATCGGGGACATCACGTCTCGCGAAGTCAGAGGCCTCGCCATGGGAGCCTTTCGCACAGCAGGAGACATCGGCTTCTTCGTGGGGCCCACAATTGGCGGGGTACTTGACAGACAACGTGGGCGTGCTCTGGCCTTTTTATGTCGTCACTATTCTCTGCCTTCTTTCAGCCATCACCGCCTTATACTACTTACAAGCCTCCAAACTGGAAAAAATAGTCACAATTAACTCGGAATAAGATTTAACGGAACGCGTAACACAGGTATGACCTTCGTGTTCGCGGAACATTGCCCTAGGAAAGCTTGACGCCGACTGCTTCATCTCGGTTTATTGACCTATCGAGTTGTTTAAGCTGTAGGATCCATACACGCATGCCCTTAGCGTTTTTAGCTCTGAACTAGTGTTAATTTGGTGCTTTGAACGAGGCGATCGAGAGTAAACCCTTCACACGATATGTTATCCCGAGTTAGGTATGATTTCAACAACCGCCTTGGAGTCTGTGGAAAGTCTGGAGAGAAAGAACACTCTGTGGGACATCTTCAGCTTTCTGAACCTGTTAGGCGTAACAGGCTGATGTAGTTGCTACCCTCGTAAGGTGATAAAGGTCATCCACAGAATGCTGAATAGTATGGAGTTTCGCGTATAGAGAGAGGTGATATGACGCGGTCAGTTAGCTTGCTTTTTGGATCATGTTTGGTTAGGTTGGAGGCTTCAGGCAGAGTGCCATGGGGCGGGATGGACCGCGGATAAGAGCTTACCTTCGAAAAGGCCTTATGTTAATGGGAGAGACGAATGTTATAAGGTACGTACGTGCTTAGGGATTGAAGCGTTATCATGGTTATATGCTGAGCATAACTTCTCTGGCAAAGATCTGAATGCCTTCCTTGCTTGGAAAATCTTTAAATGATAAGATGAAGAGCGACACACCTAGATCTACGTATTCACGTATTCTGCGGAGGCATTCCTGTGGGGTACCTATTATCGCATTCGTTTTTTTATTCTCCAGCCACTCGTTGAAAGATAACTGGCTCGGCAGAACGTGGTACCACTTCTTCATTGTGCCCCTCAATTTACCTTGACTGGTTTGAACCACTATGTCTCCGAAGTGAGCCTTTTCGAGTGTATCGAAGGACCTGCCTACCTGATCACATTGACTTCTCAGAGTTTCGAGTGTTTGTCGGTATAAGTCGATGGACGTTGTCCGGTGGCCAAGGTTGCAACGATCTGCGTACTCTGCGACGGCTTTCAGGAGTCGAGGCCTGGCGCCACCGATCATGATGGGCGGATGAGGAGTTTGAACAGGTTTAGGTTCACAGATAACATCTTCGATCGTGTAATATCTGCCCTTGAAGCTAGCCTTCTTCTCTGTCCACAGCCTCTTTATGATCTCAACGGCCTCTTCCATCCGTTTGATTCTCTCGATAGGTGTGGGGAAAGGTATTCCATAGGCCTTGTGTTCTTCCTCATCCCAGTTTGAACCCGCACCGATACCGAACTCCAGTCTACCTCCCGAGATAAAGTCCAATGTGGCTGACATCTTAGCTAGTAATGCGGGATTCCTGTATGTGTTACACGTGACTTGGGTTCCCAGCCGTATCCTATCTGTCGCTGCTGCTAGCGCTGAAAGAGTCGTCCAACACTCCAAGTTGTATTTATTGACGTGGTCGTTCATCCACACCGAGTGATATCCCAACTTCTCACACTCCCTCGCTACATCCCTTACGAGGTCAAAATCGAGATGTGTGATTAACGGAAAACTACCTCCCACCATGTTGGGTACTCTAACGCCAAATCTCACAGTCCTCATCGCCATACCCTCACCAAATTAGCTTCCTCTTCTTTGGAGATCACGGGTTGCCAAATCGGGTTGAGGAGGTGCTTGGAAATCCTCGGGTTGGCGAATACAGTATCAACCAGAGAGGATAAGGAAGGGGTATCTTCTTCGGCGTTTGCGTGGACACCTGTGTCTAGGTAACGGCCCCACCTCATCATGTCGCAGTCCAAGCTGCCCCAGTCTCCTTCATTTTTAAAGAGGACTATCTCGCTATCGAAACCTTCAGGGTTATCCATAATTCTTTGGACGAGGCCTCTTGTCACGTCTGAGTTCGTGCATCCTCTGTGCTTCCTTTGGGCATCCATCAAGACGACGTTTGATCCATTGAAAAGGCTTTCCTCACTAACCATAGCTGTCTCCTCACTGGTCCTCTGAAGCTTTAAGCCATATTGTCTCCTTAAACTCAGGAAGGCGTCAAACCCTCATGACACTTGTTCCCACCCGTTGGAATAGGACAATCGGTAATCCTGAAGACATCGGATTGACCTTGTTCCATTCCTTTCCTTGTCTCTGACCTCGTTTCTAAAATTTGTCGTAGTGCATGATTTCGGAGATAGCTTTTCGCGTTTTTGGTTCCGGTGTCTCATCGGGAAAGCCAAGGGGCGTGACAGCAACCACCTTCACATATTCGGGAATTCCTAGAGCTGTTTTGATCGGTTCATCCCTTCCGAGCCGTCCTATCCAACAGGTTCCTAACCCGAAGTTAGTAGCGGCAAGCACCATATGTTCAAAGGCGATGGCGAGGTCTACGTAACATAATGGTGGCGACCTTGTTTCAGTGTCAACGCATCCCACTAATATGATGGGTGCCTCAGCTGCCCAATGCGATATTCCGAGCCGCTTCTTTGTTTCCGCGTCTTTGACGAGTACGAAGTGCCAGGGTTGCCGGTGGCCTGCGGAGGGCGATAACCTTGCAGCTTCTACAATCTGGTTAAGGACCTCTTGAGGCACGGGATCGGGCCTGTACCTTCGGATACTACGTCTCTTTTGTAGAACTTCCATAAACTCCAACTGTCCACTCACCTCCTTACTTTAAAAAATATAAAAATATGCAAGGAATTCATCGATAATATACTTATTTGTTTCTGACTATCTTATTGTTCATGAAGCATGTACACCTTTGCTGCTCGTCTCATCTAGCTAGCATAATATTCGAGCGGGCTTTCTTCTAAAAGTGAAGATAACTTCTGTTCCCTCTGCGTATAAACCTTGGCGTATTACGCTTTTAGCGGTTTCAACCAGTCGTTGTAAAAAAGGAAAGTGAAGTGATCGAGATTGAGACATAGACTATGACTTGCTTGAATATTACTGATGAGTTCTTTTACTGGAGGGGAAGCCATCCAAGCCTTCGTCTCCTTATCCAGCAATTAATTCTTTACGAGATGGCCCACGTTACGTAAGAAAGCTGGGTATCTCTACCTCTTTGGATCTCGTCCAAGGCTTCAAGAGACAAACGTCCTCGTTGCTCCTTAGAAGTCAGAGTTGATCGGGAGAACAAAGAAGTTGGTGGGTAGGTAGAATCCTGTGAAAACGGGTTAGCTAGACCTCGAAAAGGGCCTCTCGGCCCAAGAGGACACTGGCAAGCCACAGCGAAAAGCCGAGTAAGGCGACCAGGAGGGGGTATTTGAGCCAACTCTTTAGGTAGAACCATTTTTTTTGGTTTAGCAGAGGTATCGAGCAATTAGGGCAGTACGGAACATATCCTCCGTCTTCTTCGTGCCATTCAACCACAGGTTGATGAAAAAGACGCATCACACTCGAATAGTCTGCGTCAGGATTCAGCGCGTGAATTCCGTATTCCCTGGCTTCGAGTTAGGGATTGGCTGTGAACTCCTTGGGGCTGATGCCATGAGTCGATGTGGCCAAGTTTCTTTCCCGCTCAGGCCTATTCTGTAAGTCTGTCCTGTCCTGAATGTGATGCGGATTTGGCACCCAGCGAATTCTGCTCAAACACCGATAACAAAAGAAGCCTTTCTCTTTATAACCTTCGTTCCGTATCCTGTCGATGCATTTCACCCTCTAGCTTGAGAGGTATGCCGCGCTCATATCCCTACTGAGTACCTGAATAAGTAATTTGTGAGCTTGGAATAGTCTTCGTTCTCGGTTCCCTTTAGTACGCGATTCACATTGACGCGCGTAATTGCTTTCCTAAACCTCGTCTCCTTACGTTCGGTTCAATGGGTAATGGCTTGCCCTTCCCTTTGACAAGAATGCCTTCTCCATGAGCTCACATATGTGTTCATACATTTCTCTTTGCGCGTTTCTGAAGGTCTGGGGCTGTACCTCATCGTACATTTGGTCAGCAAACTCCGCCCAAACGTATCGGCCACTTCGCCCCCTCTTCTTTGCTTCCGCGGCCATCTCCCGCAGTATGGCTGCACCCGCTTCATCCTGTTCTAGGTTATCGAAGAGAATTGTCCAGAACCGGGTCGCGTAATTGAACTTGCGGGCGCCTTGATTGACTGCTTCGTTAAAGCCGCGGTAGGTCTGTCCGGTCCCTCCGTGTAAAACTACGGGTACATCCATCCCTTTACGTCTTAGACCATCCCTGACTTCACCTATCCTATTGTAGAATATGGGTGGTTCTCCCGTTATCTCTCCGTGAGCGGCCCCTATGAAGATGGCCAAGGCTTCGGGATTGGTCTCCTCAACCAGTAGCACAGCGTCATCCACCGCCGTTATTTCCGCCCCGATCTCTTCTCGCGTCTGGGCGGCTCGCGCCGCGGCGCTCCCGATCTCGCCTTCCTCGACCTCAACGCTGATCCCCAGCGCGTGCAGGTCCTCGATGATTGGGACACACTTTTCGACATTCATTCGGACGGCTTCCGTCCTGTCCGACGTGGGTTGCTTCGAGAAATCGAGTTCCACCGAGGTATACCCCGTCTCCGACGCCGTATAGGCTAGATCCGGATCCTTCTGGAGGTGGTCGATGTGCAGACAGATGGGTGGCACGGTCTTGGAGTGCTGCGCCCTTTGTTCCACCGCCGATACTGCCAAGTCCATGAATCGCGTCAGCTTGTCCTCGTACCCGCTCCCGGGTAAGGCATATCCCACCTGGGACTCTGCAACCTCAATGATCAAAGGCGAGTTGCTGTCAAAGGCCGCGTCGAGAACCGCATAGAGCATCTCGGGAACAACGGCGTTTGCCGCTAGTACCCCAAAATTGTGCGTGTCCGCTGGCTGCAATATCTCTTTGAGGTTCAGAAATCGGGTCGTGCCTAACGGTGTCTCTATCCTTCGGACGTAAGGGTTTGTGTCACGAGATAAGGAAGCAATATTCCTTGGCTTATACATTATCTTCCCCTATTCTTCTATAGGCTTTTGTAACTTATAAAAAATACTGCAACCGAGAGAGATCATCCGTGTAATTGGGAAGTCTGTTCACTGCCCCTCATGTCAACGAAAAGGAACCGGTCAAACTGAGAACGACAGTTAGCCCGTCCAATGGTTGCCCCTTTTTTGGGATAACGAGGTAGGGCGCATCGTCACGACACGGGGGTCCTTTGAGGCCGACGTGTAGTTGATCTTCTGATTTACTGGCTACTGTCTTTTGAATTGTCTAGCTAGCTAGACATGCATAGGAAACCCTCGTCTGACGGCGACCACAAGTGTAAATGGTATTTCTAGTCTCGAGGGCTTCTCCAAAATCATCGTGATTCTTAGGCCAATTCGTCGTATTCGTGTTTCTGAACCGCGATAGTTTTAAACAGGATGACCATCACATGGATATGGGTGTGTGAAGACCTATTGAGGTGTGTTGTCTCCCATTGACCGAACCGGAGAAAATTGAGTATAAACCCATTACGGTGAGAGACGCTCTCACCGAGATGAAGGATCTGTCGGAGATAATGATCGACTTGGCCTACTCGGCAGCCCTCTTCCACAACCGCGAGCTGGCTGAGGAGGTCTTAGAACTCGAAGAGCGGGTGGACTACCTCGCGTACATGTTAAACATGAACCTCATGTTGGCTGCACGGGATGCCGAGGACGCTGAGGCCCTTGTGGGGATATCGGCTGTCGCCTCTGCCACGAACGAGGTCTCAGATGCAGCCGCTGACATCGCCTCTCTCGTTCTTCAAGACATTGGGATCCACCCCATCGTCCGAGAAGCCTTTGAAAAGATGGAGGAGCGGCTGGCACGCGCTGAGGTCATGCCCTCCTCTGTCCTCTCGGCGAAGAAGTTAGGCGAGTTGGACTTAGCGTCGCGGATTGGTGTGGACGTAATCGCCATTCGACGCGGAAAACGGTGGCTCATCGACCCTGACGAAGACGAGCCTCTCCTCTCACGCGACATCGTCTTTGCCCGTGGGGCACCTCTGGGCGTCGAGAGACTGAGGAAGCTCGCCTGTGGAGTGACCAACGAACTGGAGTGAAGGACGGTACGTCATGTCACGCACAACTGAACATTTACAAAATATCGCCGACAAGCTGACGACTCTAAAAAACACCTCTGAGCTCATGATCAACCTCGCGTATTCCTCCCTCCTCTTTAACAGTCGGGAACTAGCTGAGGAGGTACAGCTGCTTGAGGAGCGCATCGACAAGCTGCAGACCGAGTTCGAACTCCTCGTCCTCGCCAGCGGCTTCACCCCCGAGGAGTCCCAGGATTATCTCGGCTTGATGCGGCTTGGCGTCACCACGGAGAGAATAGCGGACGCTGCTGCCAGAATCGCCGACGTGGTGCTCCGAGGCTTAGAACCCCACCCCGTCATGAGGCTGGTGATCGAGGAAGCGGAGGAGACCGTGACCCGGGTACAAGTGTCACAGCACTCCCCTTTGGTGGGGAAAACCTTACGCGACGCGAAGATCCCCGCGGAAACCGGCATGTGGCTCCTCGTGATTCGACGGGAGGGAGACTGGATACGCCCCAAACCTGAGACCTTGATACGGGAAGGGGACGTTCTGGTAGCCTCAGGCTACGCGGAGGGCGAAGACGACTTCGTCAGATTGGCTTCCGGCAAAAACTGAGCTAGACCTCGAGGAATAGCGGTGTAAACCGTACGATCAAAGAGGCCATGGATCCGAGGTCAACGGCTTCAAGACTGAAGACCGTCATCTCTTCGGTGAGTATACGTAACCCTGATCCTCTGCGACAGTCATACTCGCGACGACCAACGGAAGGCATCCAGATTGTTATCGTATTCGTCGCGTCCAGTTCGCTTGGTTGAGGGCCCACTCCTTCTTGAGGTATTTTTTACTATACAGCCGCTTAATGGCTAACGTCTTTGTCGATACCCCGTTGACTTCTTTTTCTTCGACAGTAATGTAGCCGTCAAAGAGATCGATGACCACCCTTGTTTCATCACTTGCGTGCATGCCTGGGTCGATCGTCGATAGGATTGTCGCCTTCGTAACCTTAAGCATGGTGAGTAAGTCCCTGAGCCACCTTCTCACCGTCTTTGCTCCATGGGTTAGGATGATGTCTGAAACGATTTCTAGAACCACTCTCCGCGGGCTTTTCCCTCTGTGTGATAGGTCTTGAAGGAGGGATTCTATCTTGATGTTTATTTGCGTCAAGTCGGGGCTCTGGAACTTAAAGATGTTCGGGCCATCGGGGAGGATAAGGTCGGCTCGAGGGCTGCAGAGAAAGAGATAGAAGTGCTCTGGTTTCTCCGTCACAAGCTCCGAGGTCATTTTCCTCATCTTTGTAGTCAATAGAAGGACCACTTCGTCTTGATCGATGCCTTTAAGCAGGAAGCTTTCCGCGAGCAGGTCTTTTTCGTCGAAGGGCGGGGAGACGAGAAGAACGGCGTAACCCTCAGGAACGCCCCCATACAAGATGTCGTCGAGTTCGGCTATGCCGGTTGAGACCGTCGGGTTGGTGGCAGAGTACTCTACGCGCTCAATTGCGTATTTAAAAATCTCAGCGTGCTGCTTTTCGTCGGCCACATTCTCCAAGAATATCTGCTTCAGCCACCCCTCCTCCATTTCTGCAGCTTGACGAGCGTAGAGAGCGGAAGCCTCTTCCTCAAGCTTCAGATCATGTCTCAAAAAAGCTAATGCTTTTTTCATCTGCTCCTTCATATCGGTTCCTCCTTGAAAGATAAGGATAATGGGCGTTTTAAACTTTCAAGCTTCAGACGACATCTTATACATACGGGAGCGATTAGGCCTTAAAAGGTAGCAGCGAGACAAACTCTTCGTACGTCGGACTGTACGAGTCAGCTATGCCGAACCCTGTTCACCCCCGTGCTAACGGGTATTGATTGTCGATAATGAACACGGATACGGCGCCCATCGTAACGAGGGGGATTGACATCTCGGTTTTTCGACTGTTTCCGACGGCGAATCACGGATTAGTCTGTAGACCTAAGGTCCCTCGTTCTCTCATCTCACGGCTGAAGCGATTTGAGGTACGCGACGCGGTTTTCGGGGCGCAGTGTAACCAGACGTGGGCAGAGTGGAGACACTTGAGTCAGCTCCGTTCCTGATTTGAGCTCCACTCGATGACAGCCATACGGAGGAAACTGACCGTTTTCCGCACGATCTCCTCGGTTCCTTTACAGGTGACGTCGAAGGCATAGGCGTCCTCGTGTTCTCCCTTCTTTGCCACCAGTTGAAAGGGCAGAGATCCGACGTCTGCTTGATTACCCAGCAGATACTGGAAGTGGAGAATCCGTGAGGATCCCTCGGGTGTTTCTTCTTCCTTCACCTGGATTCTCCCCCGCTGCACGTCAATACCCTTCACGTAAAGGTATCGCTTATACCGGGCTACGACGTATTCAAAGAGGGAGTCCACCTCGTCCTCTTGAACTTTGAAGGGAATGTCAAAAACCCAGGCACTCCCCTTTTGAGGCGGACGCCCCATCTGCCACCTCCGACGCGCTGATGGAGTGATATCTACTGAAGATTGAAGCGCCACTAGGGCGCCAACGAGCACCGCCGCCATCGCGATGCTCAGAGATGCCAGACACCATCCCGCGGAGATCTTCTGCCTCACAACGATGCCACTCGAGATAAGCGGCATAAGTCGGTACAGGCTGAGCCCAAGTAAGTAGCCCATGCCTCCTCCAATGATTCCGATGATCAACGCTTCCGCCACAAAGAGGAACGTGATGTGGGCGGGGTTAAGGCCCACCGACGAGAGGATGACCATCTCTCTGCGGCGTTCATAGATGGCATTGATCATGGTGATGACGACGTTCAGGATCACAATCAGCCACGGAATAAAGATAAACGCACCCTTGGTTTCGAGGTACGGCATGATGCCTACCCGGGTTACATGCTCCTCTTCTGATGACCACGCCCAGTAATCCCTTTCTAAGGCTATCCACCGGGCAAAGGCGAGGGCTTCCACCGCGGTCTCGACCCGCAGATCGATCCGCGAGAGGAACACATGGAACGAAAATTTCATCGCGGTCTGCCAATCCATCACGACCACTTCAGAGGGCTCACAAGGAACGACCACGGTATCTATAACCTCCCCATCCACGATCACGGGGATCACTTTTTCCGGTATCAAGGGATCCCCATCCAAATCTCTGACTCGACTTAACCCCCCGTCATCAAGAAGCCCCACCAGCGTAGCCTCAATTGACGTCCCCCAGATGCTTAGCGTCAACCTTTCTCCCACTTGGATCTTCAATGCCTTAGCTGCTCGGACGCTAATCATAATCGCGTCCTCCTCGCCGTCGTCCAAGAAGCGACCTTGCCCTTCAATGAGAAGCTGATTCATCCCGGTAACCTCGCTCTCGCCACGTGGTGAGATACCCAGCACACTGAATATGGATAGTCGCTGTCGCGCGGCGGAAAGTACACCCAAGCGGCTGCGTGTCGGGTAATTTTCAGCCTTCGGAACCACGAGGGTGACTTCGGGCTTTTTTTGCAGCCATTCGATATCCGAGGCGTCTAGGGGGTCAAACGTGATGGCTACTTGGGTCTCAACAGTCAATTCCACGTCGGGAAGGGGTTTTCGGACGAGTAGTCCCTCAGCTTCAGGGGGCGTGGTACTGATTGCGGTGGTCGTGAAACCGTGTTCGACGGAGAAAGAGGTTAAGGCGACGAAGCTCATGACCAACATCGTGACCGTGATCAGAGTGAGAACGAAGCGGGTTCTTCTTCCCTTCAAGTTCCGCTTCGCCATGGAGAAGAACGTGGTGGTGGTCATGGGTAGCAGTCGGGGCACGATAAACGTGAAGAGGAACGACGCGAGGATGGATAACACTGCCGTCAGGAGGAGAAATGGGGTGGCAACGATTTGGCAGCCCGTGTAGACGTGGACGAGGATGAGAAGGAGGAGGACGTAGAGTCCTCCCGTGGCTAGCAGCCTCTGAGCCCAGGACTCGCAGAGAAGGTACGCGAGTGATGTCGAGGTGAGGGCGAGAAACAGAATGAGGATCGGCGTCGACGCGGAGGCATTGACGTACATGGCCTGCACGGTCTCGCTGATATACGCTGCTTTGGTGTACGCTTCACGGAGGTCTGCGTAACATTCTACGTACCGGCCCTCCAAGAACTCAGCTTCCGCGTTTTTTAGTAGGGTCGAGGTCTGTTCCAGGTCCCGTTTTTCCGCAATAACGTAGAATCCCAGCTGCTCTGTCTCGTTGACCTGTGTTTCAGTCAGCTGTATGAAGTCCCGTGTCAGATTGAGGTTGTAGGGTAACGCGTACTTGTCCACTTGGATCCGTAGCTCGTCCCCTGTTTCGAGCTGGGAGACCTGGGGCTCGTCAATGAGAAGGGTGTGCGACGCTGCTACCTTGATCTGGATCACGGTGTGCACTGGGATGATCACCTGTGTGTGGCTCACGTTGATGAACTGGCTGTGGGACGTAGCGGTTGTGCCATATGTTAAGATACATTCGTCACACTCTGAGCCTGGTTCCACGGGTATCACGGTGAAGCCAACGGCTTCTGGCGGCCTCGAGGAATCCACGAAGAGGAGGTCGCCTTCAAAGAGGATGGAGGCGGCAGGAACCATCTCGAAGAGCAGGGTCACTTCGTCGCCTGTCTCCAGGGTGAAGCTGTGAAGCTGGGGGATGTAGTCGCAGCCTGGAGAACGGGGGTCATCATAGTACGCGTACACGTTGCAGTAGAAGCCGCCTTCAACACGAAGCTCGTAGCTGCCATTGTTCTCCGTCTTCGTAACCGCCTGTAACGTCGTAGTGGTCCTTGTCCTCCATCGCTCTCGATACGTTCGGATCTCCCAAACGGCGATCGTCGCGTCCGCGATGGGCTGCCCGGTTGCTTTATCGATCACGTGCCCCCGAAGGAGTGATGAAGAGGCGCTTACGCTGTGCGTCGTGTCCGCATGCCCCTCAGCGACAGCTGTGGTGAGGAGAACGAGGGCTACGATCGCGAGGATCCAACCCACTTGCTTGACTTGAGTTGTGCTGCCCAGGCCCCGACCCCGTCTCCTTCCACAGTGTACTTCGCCCTGTCTTCGGTCTATCTGCTGGTAACTTTCTTACTAGCAGCGTGCACCGTATTTATCTCTATTCATTCCCCTATGATCGCGGTTAAGCAGGGTGAAGCAGCTCAAGTCCCTCGCTTGCGAACATGAGCTAGCGATGTTGTAGGTTCCAGGCTGATCTGGGACATCACAAACGAACGCTAGACCCTTTTGTCCTCTTGTCTCTGAACATCTTTATTGTCTTGAACGTATAGATAGGGTTGAAGCTAGGTTCAACCACCTCTTGTCCCCCATCCATTGTGCCAGCCAGATTGCAAACGGGAAAAGAGAGGTTTTCGTTGGATGCGTTTCCGCGTGCTGTTGATGTTCCGATGAGGCGGTTCCTTCCGTCTTTGCATCTCTGCTTGGATCGCTCTCTACTCTCTTTCCAACCTGTATCTACTTTTTTTGGGTGGGAATTCCGTCGGATTCGGGGGGTTTCGCGGAAAGGCGGTGGAAAACCGCGTATCTGACGGGAATATCCGGGCGCCATGGGGAGGCATTGGGAGGAATAGGGCGCTTTGGGGAGGAATAGGGAGAGGGCGACCGGCGGGGCGTTTCCTCTTCGACGTGAGGTGCGTCGAGTCGTGCGAGGGAGCTACATTCGGTTTCACGCCTTTTTAATAAGTTAATTAGCTAGTTGACAACGGGCACCCGCGTCCTCCCCTCCTCATCCCTTCCACCTTTCGTCATCAAGGAGGGCCGTCAACCCTTACCATTTTCAATTTCCCAAAGCGTTCTTCGCTCCGTCTTCTCTCCCAGGGTGCAGCCCGAAAACAAATATATGATCTCACCGGCTTTATTCTTCAAGAAGAGGTGAATTGATGAGTCACCTGGTTGTAACCCGTCCTGCGTTTACGGGTGGCGGGCGTATTCCCGCCCAGTATACGTGCGACGGAGCGGATGTTACTCTCCCATTACGCATCCAAGGCATACCTGAAGAAGCGAAAAGCCTCGTTCTGATCGTTGACGATCCTGATGCGCCCGTGGGAACATGGGTTCACTGGGTTCTCTGGAACCTCCCCGTACACGGCACGATTGAGGAGGATACCACGCCTGGAACCCAAGGGATAAACGACTTGGGAAAGCGCTCGTATGGTGGCTAGCTAGCTACCCGTAACATCGACCGTCCTGAAAGTACTGTTTGGTGCGTGAACTCGCGGGGAGCGTGGACTTACGCGGATCCTCTTCGTCGAACCGCCGAAAGACCCGTGGTTTATCATGGGCGACTATCTTTCTCCGCCTCTCGGCATCTTGAGTTTGGCTGGCTATCTTCAGAACAGGCGACCGAACCTTACGGTCGACGTCGTTGATTGCCAAGCTCGACGCTTCGGCTGGAACGAGCTGGAAAACCAGATAGCGGCCTTTCAGCCAGACATCGTGGCGCCAAGTGGCTTAGGCACGTGTAACGCCTACACGGTCATACGAACCGTGGAACTTGCGAAGCAGGTCGTTCCGTCTGCAACCACCATCGTTGGCGGTCAACACTTCACCGCTCTCGCCGAGGAGAGCCTGCAGACGTATCCCGACATCGATCTTGTGGTACGTGGAGAAGGGGAACAGACCCTCACCGAACTCGTCCACGCTCTTGAAACACAGGCGCCCCTCTCGTCCGTGCGAGGCCTTTCCTTCAGACAAGGCGGCAAGATCGTCCACACGCCTAACAGACCTCAGATCACGAATCTGGATGTTCTGCCCTTCCCCGCGTATCATCTGGTCGAGGAACACATGAAGGACTACTTCTTCACCCTCATGACCGGGCAAGACAGACCCTTCGCCATCATCGAAGGATCCCGTGGCTGCCTTCACACCTGCAGCTACTGCTCCCAATGGAGCTTCTGGCAGCGACGGCATAGACGGAAGAGCCCCCAGCGGATCGTAGACGAACTGGAATACCTTCACACGGAGTACGGAACCACGTTCTTCTGGCTCGCCGACGACAACCTCACCCTCGGCAACCGCATCGAGACGATTAGCAACGAGCTTCTCCGACGGGGTCTCGACGAGGAGGTGGAATGGTTCTGCCAAACGCGATGTGATACGATTGTTCAAAATGAAGACCGGCTTGCGATGATGCGAAAAGCGGGGAACATCTGGATCTTAACGGGGTTTGACACTCCGCACGAGGCGGTCAGGGCGTCGTTCCACCGACGGGGAATCACCGCGAGCGCTGCGAAGAAGGCGGTCGACCTGTTGCGAGCGAACGAGATCTTGTGTCAAGGCATGTTTATCATAGGCGATCGAAGTGACTCGCACGGCTCCATCGAAGCATTGAGGCAATACGCCGACGATCTTGACCCTGACATTGCCACGTTCATGACGTTGACGCCTTTTCCCGGAACCGCGCTCTACGACGACGCAACCCGCGAAGGGTGGCTTGAAGACACCAACTGGAGCCACTACGACATGATCCATGCCATCATGCCGACGAAACACTTAACTCGGAAGGAGGTGCAAGAAGAGCTGTACACGTGCTACCGGAGCTTTTACGGGAACTGGAAGCGGCGCTATCAAGGCCTCTTCTCCACGAATGCGATTATCAAACGGACGTATCTGTACTTGGCGCGTAAAGCTATCGTGACCGGCCTGCAGAGTTTGATCGGCCTCTAACGCGCCTGAAGAGATGGCAGCCTGACGAGGTGGAAACGGAGTGAACGGGACAAAGAGGCCGAGGCGACTGCGCTTAGAACCGGCGTTGCGGTGGAAGCACCTCTTACCCTACCTGTCCATCTTCATCATCGCGCCCGTCAGCACCTACGTGTGCGGGCGGTGGCTGGACGCTGTCGCTGGCTTCCCGGCGTTCCCGCCCGTGCCCTTGAACGTCTTTTTCGGCGTCTTGGTCTTCGGTCTGGGCTTATCCATCGGCATCAAATCCACACGTGAGCTATATACACGAGGGTATGGTTTACCGTGGGGGGAGCTCAACGGCTCATCCAGGTCAAAGGAGCTCGTGACCAACGGAGTCTACGCCTCGTGCCGCAACCCCATGACCCTGGGCTACTCTCTGCTCCCCGTCGGGATGGGACTCACGTGTCGATCGCTGGGGATGGCCTTTCTCATCCCCGCAGTGATCATAACCGTTCTCGTTCTGTACCTGAAGCTGTGGGAGGAGCCCAATCTGGAGACGCGGTTCGGAGAAGCCTATCGAGCCTACAAACGCAAGACGCCCTTTCTGTTTCCGCGATGGCGTGGCCCCAAGGGGGGTTGAAGCCAGCTCGCCTCCCAGATCAACTCCCCGCCCTCAGTGTTGCGTTGAAGTCTTAAATATCCGCGTTTGTCCTATTCTTGCATAGGCGCAAAGATGTTGGGGTCTTGCCGGGTAATACCTACCGTATTTCGTTACCGAAAGCTGCTGAGCCTGAGCAGGTAGTACATAAGCTACCGAAACACGCGTGTACAGGAATGGCCTGCAATGGATGAGAAAGCCGTCATTTTGGCGCGGGGACTGGGAACACGTATGCGGCACACCGTTCGAGGGGTGACGCTGGATGCGAAGACGCACGCCCTCGCAGAGCACGGGACAAAGATGATGATACCTGTCGGAGGCGCGCCGTTTCTGGACTATTCCCTCCAGAACGTCATACACGCGGGCTTCACTCAGATCTGCTTGGTGATCGGGCCGCGGAGTACCCGTCTTCGACGCCATTATGCTCAGATTGCCAAACGTCTGCCCCACCTCGAGATCTCCTTTGCCATCCAGCGGCTGCCTCTTGGGACCGCTGATGCCGTGTTATCCGCCAAGGCCTTTGTGGGGAGTGACGCTTTTGTGATGCTGAATGGTGACAACGTGTATTCGGCGCACACGCTCCGCCTGCTGCGTGGCCAACAGCCGGGGGGCTGTTATTGTGTGGGGTTTGAAAAAGACGGGCTTCTGGATGGAGGCGCTTTTGACGAAGACCGACTCAGACAGTTCGCGGTGCTCCAACTTGACGAAGAGCGGAATCTTGTAAGGATTCAGGAAAAGCCTGATGATCTGCAGCCAGATCCCTCAGGCTCCCCTGTTCTCATCAGCATGAATCTGTTCAAGTTGACGCCGCACATCTTTACGGCGTGTGAGCGGATTTCCCCTCACCCCGTACGCAGGGAGTATGAAATTACGTCCGCGGTTCAATATCTGGTCGATCACCATCTAGTTCCAGTTCACGTGCTTGCTGTCCGCGACGGCGTGGTAGACCTCACCTACTCGCACGATATTCCTCGTGTCCGGGCTGCTCTCCAGAACCGAAAACTCGACTTCTGAGGCGACGCGATGTTACTGCTTCATGAACTGGAAACGCGGATCGAGTGCGATGCGTTCTATCATGGCGTCTTCGGTCATCATCCCTCCGTGATCGCCCGCAAAAGACGGGTGCTGCGCACGCTGTTCCAGACGTTTCAAGCCACCTTTAAGACGGTGCGAACAGATCCCGTGTGGTGCTACTTCGTTCCCGGGCGGATTGAGGTCTTGGGCAAGCACACCGATTATGCGGGAGGCCATAGCCTACTCATGGCGATTGATCGGGGCTTCCACGCCATCAGTCGCGTAAATGATCAACATCGCATCCGCCTCTATGAGGCTGATCCCCAGTACGGGTGGCGGGACTTCCTCCTCTCGTGTGACCTCCTTCCGCCGGTAGGCGATTGGAGTCGCTACCCCATGACCGTGGCCCAGAGGCTCGTTACCAACGTTCACCCGCACTGTCCCCTTGAGGGGGTGGATGTGGCGTTTAGCTGTGACCTGCCCGTCGCCGGGGGCCTGAGCGGCTCGTCCGCCCTGATGATCATGACGTTTTTCGCCATCGCGGGGCCCAATCGCTTGTTGACCCACCCCTATTTCCGCCAGCACGTGGACAATGATATCGACCTCGCCATGTACCTCGCGTGCGTTGAAAATGGGCAAACGTTTAAAGCGTTCGCTGGAGGAGGGGGCGTTGGCACCTTTGGCGGGTCCGAGGATCACACCGAAATTCTGAACGGGAAACGGGATACGCTGTCCCTCTTCCGGTTCTGTCCGACGGTGCACGAACGGGATCTGCCCTACCCCCAGGACATCACAACCGTGGTGGCCCACTCCGGGGTGAAGGCGGAGAAGACGGGGGCGACGATGCCGCACTATAACTTGGCCGCACACCGCGCCGCGCTAGTGGTGCAGGCATACAATACGATGTATAGCACCCACCACGTCTTGATGCGGGATATCCTCCACGAAGACCTCGGCTGCGACGCTCAGCGCCTGATCCAGAAGGTGAAAGCCGCGACCGATACGCATCCTTTGGGCCCGCGAGACCTCGACCTTGCGGGTCGCTTCCGCCAATTTTACTACGAAGACCGCCACTTCATTCCCGAGGCCACCCGCGCGTTGAGTACCCGCGACGTTCCCCGGCTGGGAGTGTGTATCGAGGCGTCTCATCGGGCCTCGGCTCGCTATCTCGGGAACATCGTGCCCGAAATCGAGTTTCTCCAGCGGACTGCTCGGGAGATCGGGGCCATCGCGTCCTCGGGCTTTGGCGCGGGCTTCGGGGGCAGCGCCTATGCCTTTGTGCCGAAAACCCGTGAAGCCGCCTTCACGAAGGCGTGGGCGCGCCGATACATACAGCGGTTCCCCGAGCATGCGCGTACATGCCACTTCTTCGTCACTATCCCCTGTGAAAAAGCGACGGAGTTGTTTGTGACAGCTTCACAGTGACCTCTTGGCTCCCCCGTGGCTAGCCTGCTTTCCCCCGTTTCACTAGCTAACCGTCATCGCGATCTGCTCAGTCATCCAACCGCGTGATGAGGCCCACTATGCAATGGCTTGTGGGTTCCCTCGAATCTGCTTGCCTACCCATAGAGTCTTTTCCTTGGTTTCCACGTCTTGCCCTGCCGTGGGTTCTACGTCTCTACAGACGGAAAACTGTGTGGCGGGGATTCCCGTGGATTCGAGGTTATTTGTGGAAAGCGGTTGGTTCACGGCGTATTCGACGGGTGAGGATGGGCACCATGGGGCGAACGTGGGAATACGTGGGAGGCGTGGGGAGAGGATAACCGGCGGGGCGTTCCCTCTTCGACGTGAGGCGCCTTGAGTCGTGCGAGCGAGCGGAGGACGCGGAGGGTGTTTAGTCCTCGACGAGTCTTTTTGGGGAGGCGTCGCCGCTGTCTTCTCGTCATTCGTGGAGCACGGGGATCCTGTTCATCCTCACCGCGGTCGTGGCGGTGCCAGGTGATGGCTCCTATGCACGGCGATGGGCATTTCAGGGGGCCGCGTTTCGTGTGTGAGCGTGTGTATGCTGTCTGAACGGACGGGGGGAGCGCTAGTTAGCTCCCTTGACCAGCTTTCCTGACTCTTCGCGTCAAAGATGGAGTTCTGGTTTGAGCGACTTCTGGTTCCTCTGAGTGCGTAGCCTGCTGACTCGGAGGGGGTGTACCCCGTCTCGAAATACATATTAGTAAGGGACTATGCTGTTTACAGACCATGTCTTCAGAGCTTCTCGATTGGCTGAACCGTGTTTTAACGATGGAGCAGGCCACAAGGCTGGCTGTGGCCCTCATCATTCTTGCGGGAGCCATCATCGGGGACCGCCTTGTGCGCGAGGCCCTCACGCGATACTCGAAAACGATCAAGCTTGACACCCACCTTGAGAACAGTTTTAAACTGATTCTTCGCGTCGTGATTGTCGTGGTGGGGGCTGTCGCGATTCTCCAAGTGTTTGGGTTTGGGGCGGATTGGCTGATCAGCGTCTCAGCGCTTGGCGGCGCCGCCATCGGCTTCGCGTCGACGCAGACGGTGGGGAACTTCTTGGCAGGGATCTATCTCATGGTGTCTCGCCCCTTCTTGGTCAACGATTACGTACGGATTGGCGACATCGAGGGCGAGGTGCGGGAGATAACGGTGAATTACACGAAGATCTATACGCCCACCTTCAACATCATGGAGATACCCAACCGAAGGGTCTTGGACAGCGTCATCCTCAACTTCTCCGATGGAGACGTCATCGACTACAGCTTTCAAATCGGCTTCCCCCACGATGTGCCCCACCGAGACCTGGTGGACGACTGTATCGTGCCCGCCATCACCGCATTCCACGAGAAATATCAGCACTATCTGCCGGAACGACCGGCGTTTGGCATCTCGAAGATGGACCGCCTGGGCCGGGAATTCTCGATCCGCATCCACTTCCCCGAGCGAAACATGGACGTGTTCTACAATCTGCAGCCAGAGCTGCTGGGCGACATCGTCAATCGATGGGATACCCGCAAAAACCAACGATAACCTTTGTGGAGTGAATTCGCTTAGACATACAGAGGCTTACCTGGACGCGGACGCGAAACGACTGGCAGAGTCGTCGACTCCCGCGTCCGCTTGAGGTCTGATGCGCTGCGTTGAGATGCTCAGGCTAGCGACAGATAATGATCTGCTCTCTCAACCACGGATCCGTGGGGTTTATTCATCCACCCGACACGACTTCAAAAAGGTATTAAGGGATTGCACACATGTTAGCTAGCTAATGGATGAAATAACTGAGCGTACATGGAGGTCTCGTGTGGACGGGTGAGGAACGTGAGTTTTGAAGCCAAGATGTTTAATCGACGAGCTGCGAATCCCCGGTATCAACCGGATCGAATACTGGACGCCTTGGCGTTACAACGGGGTCAATGGGTTGCGGATATTGGGTCGGGCGGAGGCTACTTTACGCTACGGTTTGCCCATGTTGTGGGTCCAGAGGGACGGGTGTATGCCGTCGATACAAACCCGAACATGTTAAACTTTGTTAAGCAGAGTGTTCGAGAGAAAGGCCTGGATAACGTCGTCCCCGTCCTCGTCGAAGGCGATGCCCTCCCCCTCCCCGAGAACAGTTTAAATCTGGTCTTCATGCGGAACGTCTGCCATCATGTACCCCATCGCGTCACCTATTTTCAACAGGTCAAACACGTGTTGAGGCCTGACGGAACGGTCGCCCTTATCGAGTACCGACGCAGCGGCCTTTTCCGTCGCCTCTTTGGGCATTACATACCGCCCGAAACCCTTCGGACCGAGATGAAGGACGCCGGGTATCACATACGAGAATCCTTTGACTTCCTGCCCGATCAATCCTTCACCCTATTCACGGTGCAAACCAAACCCCCCACATAACCTTGCTAAGATGTGAGGCATCCACGAGTGGATATCCGTATCTTCACCTGCGGACGGTCTTTCAACTCGTAGCTAGCTAAGCGATATCTTCACCTCGACGTACTACTCTCCGCCAGAACCTTGGCGCTTATTTTCTTTTTCCACGAATATCTTTCGCTCCTCGGAACCTTCGCCCTCGCCGGCTTCACTAGGGGGATGTATCCCGCAACTCCCCTTGTTTATTTCAATGACCTCCACTTTATTGGAGCCACGCCCGCGTTCCAATAATTTGGATAACGAAAGCGAATTCGCTAGCAGTATCGTTAAAAAGGCGTCAGTGAATAATTACTGGAGGAATCGTCATGGATGCAGCCGAGGAAGCAATGACTTCCTTTCGCCGTTGGAGTGTCGCCTTCAACGCGCGTGATACCGAGGCGCAACTCGCTGAGATGCATTTTCCCCATCTCCGCCTGGCCCAGACCAGATTTCAGTGGTGGGAGACTGCTGACGATTTCCGAGCTGCCCAGGACGAGGTGACCCGCCGGCTGACGGAAGAAGGCTGGCATCATACCGCCAGCCTATCGATTACTCCCGTACAGGTCGGTGTCGACAAGGTCCACCTGGCGATCCGTCAGTCGAGGCAGCGCGAGGATGGGACGGAGTATAATGGGTTTGACACCCTCTGGATCTTCACCCGCCTCAAGGGTCGCTGGGGCGTGCAGTTCCGGTCGTCGTTTCTGACGAATACCCGGGCCAATGGCTTAGGGTCATCCGAACGACCTTGATGTGGTACGTAAGGCAGGTGCTTGGCAAACGAACTAGCTTGTATCGTCTTGTCCTTATTCCGTCTCTCGTGTTTCAGCACCACACTACATTCCAAAGAAGACTTCGGGGATTCGGACGAAGGTGGGTCGGGTGGTAGGCTATTACTTATTTAAGGGAATACCTATATTTTGTCGGTTTTATGAAAAATTAGTTTATCGGTTAAGTCGGATTAACCGCACGATAGACACTACGTATTGTCCTATTCATAGGATAATCATTGCATAACCAATGGTTATGGCGATGAGCATGATGTATTTTGCTTCGCGGCTTTTCCAACGTTCAATCTTCTACCTAGCTCTAAAAAGTAGAGAATATATTAAGAGTATATTAAGAAGCTTAATTCAAGCTAACTACGGGTATGAGAATACATCTTATGTTACTTGCTATTCTGATCGTTTTTCCACCGTCCCACTATACTTTTCGCAATTTTCCTGCAAAAAAACCTCGCAAATTATATATTCAAGTGCATAGTAGGTACATTATGATAATTTAACTCTCAAATTAGAAGGTGGAATGGATAGACATTTATCAGAACGAGAGTTATAACAAGAAGGACTTCTTTTGTTGGCGTTGTTTGAGTAGAATTCGCTGGGTGCCAAATCCACACCAGATTAAAGACATGATCGATTTACAGAATAGGCCCGAAAGAGAAAGAAAGCTAGCGATGACAACTCACGGCATCAGCCCCAAGGAGCTGATCGCAAATCCCTACATCAGAGCAAGGGAATATGGTGTTCACGCGCTGAATCCTAACGCCTACTACCTGAGTATGCTGAATCTTTTCGATCAACCCGTGATTGAATGGAGAGAAGAAGGAGGAGAATACGTTCCGTACTGCCCTAATTGCTCCATACCCCTGCTAAACCAAAAAAAATGGTTCTACCTTAAAAAGTGGCTCAAATACCCCCTCATAGTTGCCTTGCTTGGTTTGTCGTTATGGTTCATTGGAAGCGTTCTCTTGGGTAGAGGCTAAGGGTAGTTTGTTACATGGTGCTTCGATTTCTTTAAGCAGATCTCGACCATACTTTATCTGTTCATCCCTTTCTCGTCCATATTCTGCTAGCTCGCCGTTACTAACGAACTCATGGCCGCGGTCATATTTCTCCAAGAACAGTTCCTCTTGCCCCAACACCTCTGTAACAAACCTGTTCGGAGGCTCCATTTGAGCGTATTAGCTAGCTAGATAGGAGGTAATAACATGAGAAGGAGTGCCGTAATGTTGCTATTGAAAATTGCTCTATTGAGCCGAAGAGAAACAGGTAATCCGACTGCGGTACCAAGCGGAATCGAGGTGTTATACGCAGTCTCGGTTATTGCAACAATCATAACCATAGTGGCTACAATTACGTTTCTCATACTTACGAGAACAACTGTCACGAAGGAGGTGAGAACATAGAAAAGAAAACAAAGGTAAGCTAGTTAGCTCAACATATCTAGGGGATTGCGCCAGTAACGGTGAACGTAGATGGGTTTCACTGCGAGGCCTTTGTCCTCTATGCAGTCTCTGAAGGGCGTGACTAAGCCTCCAGAGAGAATGACGGCTCTCCCGTATCCGTTAATCGCCACATTAACCGTCATCTAAGCGCTCTCCTCACCGCTTTCCACCTTTACGTGTTCTCCATAAGCATCCCATTTACGCTTATCATATTGATATTCTAATATTTATATGCATTAATCCTAGAATAGCTTATTCAGAAGCTTTATATAATTGGTAAGTCTTAACAATGACGCCGAGAGGCATCGCTGCTTTTGCGAGAGTATCTTGAAGAAGAGTGGGTGCTGTCTCGACGTGCATAAGAACAGGAAGAGCCGAAGGAGGGACAAACACGTCCAAAAAGAAGTCTAAGGAAAAGAAGAAACCTGAGGAAAAGAAGTAATCTTTCCGGTAGCAGCAATGAATTCCTGTAGCCGTAATGACAATAAAGGAGGGAAGGTGAGAAGAATGTCTAGAAAGAGGCGTGAGCCAAAGAAGAGACCGGTGGAAGAAGAGGAAGAAGAAGAGGAAGAAGAAGAGGAAGAGTGGTAGAACGAAAAGAATGACCACTTCCTTTTAGTTTCCGTTTTTTTCCCACTTTTTAATGGCGATGTAGTCGTTGAATAGCTAGCGCGACATGTCGACGATCTCCTCCGGGCTACTAATGCATATGCTCGAGAACACCGTCACCATTTACGGACTATCGTTTTTATGAAACAAGTTTGAGCTAGCTACTGCCGCTGCTAGTATTACTGCTGAGGGGACTTTGAAGGGCGAAAGAGTCGTTGAGGGCCATCTATTATGGGGCTCATAAGCCATTTGTGAGCCAAGGTGGTGAGGAATATGGCGGTAAAGACCATAACGAGGAGGCAACTACCAGTGAGGGTGGCTCTAGCTCCAAGTGGAGCTCAATGCCTAGTGATAACTCTGAAGGCGGTCCGGTGTATGGAGGCGTGGTACCACGTAGAACACGTACCTACCTACATAGCCTGGCTCTGGATGGGGTGTGACTGGAAGGTCATGAAGCAAGCCCTACGAACGGGCTACGTAAAGTTCGTCTCCAGACCGCGTGGATTGTCCGACCGCGTTCGAAAAAAGATATGGGAGATACGGGGCGAGGCGTCGAAGTGGATCTATGCTGGGTGATATAGAGGTGGCGGAGAGGCGTAGCCTGATACGGCTTGATAGATGCCCCGAGTGCGAAAGCAACGAGATAGTGACGGACACGAGCTCAGGCGAGGTCTTGTGCTGTCGTTGTGGCTTGGTCATCAGAGATTCGATACTTGATCAAACACCCGAGTGGAGGGCCTTCACTCCAGAAGAATGGGCGGCCAATGTTAGAGTGGGCCCGCCGACGTCCCTCAAACAGTTCGATAAGGGCCTCTCCACCACCTTCCAGCCATGCAAAGACGCGTTCGGCCGATCCCTCCCCCTGAGCGAGCGGTTGAAGATGATGCGGCTGCAGAAGTGGAACATCCAGGCCCAAATGCACTCCTCTGCGGAGCGGAACCTCTCCCAAGCCATGAACGAGCTGACGTTGTTGACGGACAAGCTCCATATCCCCGATAGCGTCGAGGAGTACGCCGCTCTGATCTATCGAAGGGCTCGTGACAAGGGATTGATTCGGGGACGATCTGTTCCGAGCATCATAGTAGCCTCCCTGTACGCGGCATGCAGGCTAACTCGAACACCGCGGAGCCTCAATGAGATCGTCGAAGCCAGCACTAGAAGCCTCAAGGAAGTTTCAAGGTGTTACAGGCTCATTCAACGCAAACTCGACCTAACAATGCCCCTAGATGATCCAAGGAAATACGTTTCAAAGATCGCATCACAATTTGGATTGAGCCAGAAGACACAGAACCTCGCCATTGAACTACTTCAAAGGGTCAATGCAGTGCGGGGAGATGTGGGGAAGGCCCCTGTGGGAATAGCAGCTGCTGCTTTATACCTTGCCTCCATCATGACTGACGAAAAGATCACCCAGAAGAAGCTCGCAGAGGCAGCAGGGGTGACTGATGTCACCATAAGAAACCGCTACAAAGGACTTGACAGACGCCTTGACCTCAGAATGAGAACGGAACAAAGGTGACGGTCATGGTTCGAAGTGAAGCTAAGAGGAAATACGGAAAAGGGAGCCGACCGTGTAGGCGGTGTGGCTCCTATGGCCCCATTATCCGACGGTATGGCTTGAACCTGTGTCGTCAATGCTTTAGGGAAGTGGCTGAAAAGCTCGGCTTTAGGAAGTACTCATAGGAAGGAGAATAGACGATGCCCATTTCGGATTTAGCGCAGAGGGAGCAGGCGAGATGTCACAGACGCTCACACGATATATAAGTGTGGTGTGAGGAATCCTTGGTGAACCGCTAAATGCCGTAAATGTAGAAGCGAGGTTCTGAGGGAGAAAAGAGGGAGTTGGCTCAAACTAGCTAGCTATAAACAGCTATCAAAATATCTCAAGAATGTCGTGTGCGTAGTGCCTAGCAAGAAGCGAAGGATATCCTTGGACTCGTTTTTTCTACGATAAGCGATATAGTGTAATCGGATAAAAAGAAACGAGGCCATAAGCACGTGGCACGGAGAACTTTTAGCTTTAAATAGAGACGATGTAATAATCTGCTTCAGAAAGCAATCGACATTCTAAATCATCAGTTGCACTAAGTGTAAGGAGGGAGATAATCATGGAGCAGCGATATACGATCGCCGTCATATGTGTGGTGTCAGTGTGTTTATTGTCTGGGTGTATTCTTATTCTTTCAGGAAGCGTGAGCAGATCGTATGACCGAATACATACCGAAGGAGTATTCGTCACTTTTCTCACACTCGGTGCCGATGAAAGCTTCATGGACGAGAATGTTGCGTCGTGGAGTCCATCTGTCGATATCTATATTATCGGGATCGATGGTTGGATGGGCCATGTTCCTCAAGCGACTCCCTGTGAAATGAGTTTTGAAATCTCTTTTGCTAACCATACATCGCTAGATGTTACTCAAGCAGCAACGTATATCGATGGACGAATCTACAAATGGGACCTTCATCGACATGGAGCA
>Ga0209427_10000661_pt1 | contig 37376 bp, 25 predicted proteins | sample DeeMarSWOR136_30_FD_187465 | JGI IMG/M metagenome (GOLD analysis project Ga0209427, IMG submission 187465) | Marine sediment microbial communities from White Oak River estuary, North Carolina - WOR-1-36_30 (SPAdes) (version 2) | ecosystem: Environmental > Aquatic > Marine > Intertidal zone >...
CTTACATATAATTGTATTGGTTTTCGTTGTGCGAAGTAGAAATTTTAAAACTGCTTATACAACGATTTAATAATAAGGAGAAGTAACAATGAAAATAATCAACGAAATTATTATCACATTAATAGCATCAATCGTTTTTGTAATACCAACTTTTTGTCAGGATGACGGAGATCCGGTATCCATTGGTACATACCGAAAACTGCATTCAAAAATCTTAAATGAAGACCGTCTATTATTGGTCAACCTGCCCCGGGGATATGATGAAACTACGATTAGCTATCCTGTGCTGTATATTTTATACGGTGGTCAGGTTGAAGGATACTTTGCTGAAGCAGTTCATATTGTTTGTCGTCTCAACGAAGCCAGCAGAATTCCAGACATGATCATTGTCGGTGTTAAAAATACCGACCGCTATCGTGATTGTCTTCCAATTAATCGGAACGGAGAACCGGGAGGTGCCGCTAATTTTTTGCAGTTCTTCTCCCAGGAGCTGATCCCATTTATTGATCAGTCTTACCGCACAAAAAATTTTCGCATACTACTCGGTCCTCAAGCTGGAGCCGCATTTTCCTTGTATGCCCTGACGGAAAATCCTGAACTGTTCAGAGTCAATATTGTTACCAATCCTTTTTGGATTGGTGCCAGCAGAGAATATATGATCAATAAAGCAAAGGACTTTTTTAATGAGGAAGGATTTTTAAACAACTTTCTTTTTTTGACCAGTAATACCAATGATGACAACGACGCGACCATAGACTATTTGCAGAAATTCAAAACAATCGTCGAACAAGGAAAGAAAAGGAATTTTACATTAGTCATAAATCAGCTTGAAAAAAGAGAATCGGGTATCATCTCATCACCGGGATTAAGAAAAGGTCTGGAAACTTACTTTGCGGAATACAAATTTCCGAATGAGATAGAAATTGACGGACTCAAGGATTTGAAAGCATATTATCAAAATCTCTCGCAAAAATACGGTTATGAAATCGATATCCCGGAATTCACGCTGGTCAGGCAAGGAGACAGGCTTGATGAAAGAGGTAAAGTAGAAGAAGCAAAAGTTGTATTTGAATATATCGTTGAAAAATATCCCCACGATCTCAATAGTTACGCCAGGCTGGCTGATCTACATCGAAGATGGGGGAATTATGATCTTGCGATTCAATATTATGAACAGTTACTTGAAAGAAGATGGATGCCATTTATTGAAGGAAGATTAATGTCCCTAAAAAATGAAATAATCCTTGCTACGTCTGTCATCGATACCCTTAAGGTAAATATTCCCAGGATAATGAAAAGGGATAGTATACCAGGTGTTTCTGTTGCAGTGGTGAGTGATCAAAAGACACTCTGGATTTCATCGTATGGCTTTGCTGATAAAACGAAGCAAAGGCAAATAACGAACGAGACACTGTTCAGCATCCAATCCATGTCTAAAAATTTTACTGCGCTTGCTGTCCTGATGGCTGTTCAGGATGGACTTCTTGATCTCGATACCCCGATCAAGAAATACCTGCCCGAATTTTCAGTCCACAGTCAGTATGAAGATCATCCCGAAGAAAAGATCACTCTCAGGCATCTCCTGTCGCATCATGCTGGATTTACTCACGAAGCCCCTATCGGCAGCAATTTCGACCATCGTCCGCATACATTTCAGGAACATGTCGAGAGCATCTCCGATACCTGGCTGAGATACCCGGTGGGATATCATTTCGCTTATTCCAATTTAGGAATCGATCTTGCCGGTTATATTTTACAAAAACAATCAGGTATGCCTTTCGAGCTCTATTTTGAACAAAAGGTGCTTCTGCCACTCGGAATGAAATCGAGCACGTTCGATATGTCACGAATCAAAAAAAGTAACAACCATGCGATTGGACATCTGGCAAAAGTGGATTCACTTCCCCTTTACATTCCAATGATTCCAGCCGGAGGTCTCTATACCAATGCAGCAGAAATGGCGAGCTTTCTTCGTTTCCACATTAACAGTGGAGCGTTTGAAGGAAATCGGCTCATTCAGGAAAATATTTTTGAAGAAATGTATTCAGTGGCTTTTCCATTATTAAGCCAGAAGCATGGATATGGCTTCGGCCTCTGGAAGCAGATGATAGGAAACAGTTATCAATATTATCATGGTGGCGCCGGATATGGATTTGTCTCTGCCATGATTATCTATCCTGAGTTAAAGCTTGGCGTGGTTGTTCTCACCAACTCCGAAAATCATGGTTTAAGTGTATTCCATGTTCGTATGATGATTGAGCCAATCATAAGATCGCTGTATGGTCAGGAACAACCAGTGCCAATATCCATCACCGAAGCGGAATCGGATACATTGCCAGTCAACCATCCCCGAATTCAGCATATCTTGGGCCGTTACGGTCATGGCGGTAACAGCAGAATCGTTGAGATAAAAGATAGCGTTCTGGGTATCTCCATCGAAGACGAATTCTATCCAGCAAAAGTATTCATGCGCAATGGCGACCTTGTTGGAAAATTCGGAAAATATTCAGAATTCATGTTTTTATCTGATCTTAATGACAAGCCAGGGACACTGGTGATTAAAAACCGGTGGATGGACACCTGTCATTTCTTTGATTATAATGACGGTCCTAATGATAAGCCGGGTCCGGCCAAACCAGTGTGGAAGAATTACTTGGGACAGTATCAGATGTTTTATTATGGTCATGAGATGGGTCCTTTTACCATTTCCATGAAGAATGGATACCTGTATTTTGATGACCAGAGATGTCTTGAGTTTGAGCCGGGCTTGTTTTTTGTTTATGACGGAGCAGCTTTAGATTTCAGGACAGAAACGCCGATGGGAAGTAACATTAAGTTGTTCAAGAAATAAATTGAAGTAAAAGAAGTCTTAAAAGAATTAAAAGCAGGCGAATTTAAATAACTATGGAGGAGAAAAAGAATTCTTCATTCTTGAAGAAAGCAATCATATAATGTTTGTTGATGAGCCTGATCTATTTGTTTCAAAAGTGATTGAATTCCTTCAAAAATGAGTATAGAAAAAAGTATTATCACGCAAGGAATTCTGCTTCTGTGTTGAACGAAAGGAGTTACATCATTAATACGAAAACGTATATTGTTCTGTCGATCCTTATTATTCTCATGGTTGAAAGTTCATACACCCAGGAGGAATCAAAGAATTTCCCAGTTCTTAAAGGTCCATACCTCGGCCAGAAACCACCGGGGATGACTCCCGAGCCTTTCGCTCCGAATCTTCTTCCTGATAAATATTGGTGGCACAGTGCACCTGCTTTTTCGTCTGATGGGAAAGAAGTTTATTTTTCAGCTTTTATTAAGAGCGAAGCCTATTCTGAAAGAATCATGTATATGAAGCTTGACGATGGACGCTGGACTTCTCCCAAAATAGCACCCTTCTCAAAATATTTCGAAGGCGGGCCTTGTTTTACTCCAGATGGAAATAAAATCTTTTTTTCTTCAGCCCGACCATTTTTCAAGGGAGGAAAACGCAGGGAAGACCGCGATATCTGGTATGTGGAAAGGAATGCCGATGGGTGGAGCGAGCCGAAGCATACGAGTTTTAACACCGATACATGGGAGGATCGTGTCTATGTCTCAGACCTGGGAAACATCTATTATAAATCCAACAATGATATTTATCGAGTTAAGATGATAAATGGAAAATTTTCCGAACCAGAAAGGTTGAGTGATGCCATCAATTCAGAATATGGAGAGCAGGATCCTTGCATCGCTCCTGATGAGAGTTTTATGATATTTTATTCCAGCCGTCCCGGTCATCTGGGAAAGGAGAATGGGGATATCTATATCAGTTTTAAGAAAAAAGATGGTTCCTGGACGAAGGCGGTTAATATGGGTCCCACATTCAATAAAGGTCACATCATTACCAGATTCCCCCGGTTATCACCAGATGGAAAATATCTCTTCTTTTCAAAACTCATTGGTCCCCGTAACGATAAGATATTCTGGGTGGATGGTAAGATTATAGAAAAACTGAGACCAGAAGAAGCAATCGCAAAATCCAAAGCATCTGTCTTAGAAGATGTTCGTATAGATATATTATTTGACAACTATTCATTTAAGGAAGGCCTCGGTCAGGGCTGGGGCTTTTCCTGTCTCATTCGAGGAACCGAAAAGACAATTCTTTTTGATACCGGGAACGATGGGGATCTATTATTATCCAATATGAAAAAACTGAATATTGATCCAGCAACCATTGACCTGATTGTTCTCTCTCACAAACACCGTGATCATACCGATGGATTACCCGCAGTTCTTAAGAAAAATAACGGTGTCAAAGTATATATGTTAAAGTCATTTCCACAGAAACTGAAAGATAATGCTCGGGAATTAGGTGCGACTGTGATCGAAATTAGCGGATTTCAAGAAATATGTAATGGTGTTTTTACAACTGGTGAAATGAGCGCTCAATTAATAAGCGAAATGATTTACGAACAGGCTCTGATTTTAAAAACCACCAAAGGGCTAATCATTTTGACCGGCTGCGGTCACCCGGGAGTGGTGGAGATTTCAAGAAAGGCAAAAGAGTATTTCAATGATAATATCTTATTTGTGATGGGCGGATTTTGTTTGAGTGGATATGAGAAAGAGGCTATTCAAGACATAATCACTAACTGCAAGAAATTACAGATTCGATTTATCGCCCCAACGCACTGTACTGGAGATGTGGCAATCGATCTTTTCAAACAGGCTTATGGTGAAAATTACATTAAAGTGGGTACCGGGAAAACAATCACTTTGTCGGTTTTTGATCAAAAGTATTAGAAAGATAGGATTTATTATGAAAGCAACATCAAAATTCATCAGTATTATTTTAGTGGCGTTGTTTATATCTAATATTTGTAAAGCCCAGGTTTCCTTCCATGACAGTGGTCAAAACCTCGGTAATTCCACCAGCTCGAAAGTTGTGCTTGGAGATATCGACAGTGATGGTGATCTGGATGCTATCGTTAGTAACTGGAATCATCGAATTGTTCAAATGAGCAAAATATGGCTCAACGACGGAACAGGAATTTTTTTAGAGAGTACCCAAACCATCCCGCCAACCCTGGCAAATACGTCGCTGGGTGATTTTAATAGCGACGGTGATCTCGATTTCTGGATGGATGGTAGAGTGTGGATTAATGATGGGAATGGCAATTTTTCTCAAGGCGGTTATTATGCTGGCGGTTTCTCCGCTTCCGGTGATCTGGATGCTGATGGCGATCTGGATGTATTTATCTCTTATGGTGATGCTAACATCAATAGAGTATATTTAAATGATGGCTCAGGTCATTTCACTCATAGTGGTCAGCATATAGATCAAAGATCCGGGAACGGTATCGCACTGGGCGACTTAGACAAAGATGGGGATCTGGACGCTTATGTGATCAGCGGGGCAAACTTTGAAAATCCTGCGGGAGAGCCAGATAAGGTCTGGTTTAACGATGGAACGGGAATGTTTTATGATAGTGAACAGGAATTGGGGAACTATCAAGCTGGAGGTATCGCGCTGGGAGATGTGGATGGCGATGGCGATCTGGATGCATTGGTAGCCAACTGGCATCACATGTTGTCTCCTCTACAGCAACCAAACCAATTGTGGATCAATGATGGGAAGGGATTTTTTACTGTAAGCAACAACAACTTTGGGACATCGATGGTATCCGATGTGGCGCTGGAAGATCTGGATGGAGACGGCGATCTTGACGCCTTTATTGCAAATGGAAGAGACACAAATACCGGGAAAGCAAACGAAGTCCGAATCAATAACGGGAACGGACAGTTCCATGATCCTGGATTAAGGTTAGGTAATTCGCCCAGCCTGGGTGTTGCGCTGGGAGATGTGGATGGCGATGGTGATTCCGATGCATTTATCGCTAATTGCGGGATTTTTGATGGAGGGCATCCCAATAAAGTATGGCTCAATGATTCACATGTCGGAGTTGAGCATGACGAAGTAGTCCCCACTTTTTTTGTATTAAAGCAAAATTATCCCAATCCATTTAATTCCGTAACAACAATTCAATATTCAATAGCAAAACCTTGTTATGTGAAATTATCGATTTTCAATATGCTGGGGCACAGGGTTAAAACTTTGGTGAAAGAATTTAAAGGAGCCGGAAATTATTCGATAAGCTTTATTGCAACTGATGAATATGGAAATAATATAAGCTCCGGTATTTATATTTATCAAATTTCCACAGGAAAAATTAACATACAAAAACGAATGTTATTAGTGCAATAAATTGAGATAAATCAACCAAAGGAAATAAACACTTTATTTTTATCACGTCTGTTGATATTTTATTTTTTCAGATTATATTTATCAACAATTGTATTCACCTGCATTCGATAATAATTACCTATGGGAATCGAAGTTTTTCCAATTCTGATTAAATTCCCCTCTATTTGATCGATTTTTTTGATTGAAACAATATAGGACTTATGGATTCTCACGAATAATTCAGTTGGCAAATTTTTCTCAATCGTTGTCAGTGTTTCAGCGACCAGCAGCATTTTATTATTGGTAAATACTTTTATATAATTACCACATCCTTCGATATATTTTATCTCAGAAAATAATATCTTATGATCAATTTTATCGGCTTTTAAAAAGATAAAATCATTCACTGTTTCATCATTTGAAACTGACGTCACATTACTAATCTCTGCTGCCCTGGTGATAACTTTATTAACCGCTTTCAGAAATCTTTCAAAGGAAAACGGCTTGAGTAAATAATCCGTAACCGAATATTCGTAGCCTTGCAGCGCATACTCTGAATAGGCGGTTGTGATAATTATATGTGGCGGATGAGTCAGCGTTTTCAAAAATTCTATACCGCTAAGCTCTGGCATTTTTATATCAAGAAACATTAAATCGACCTTGTTTTGATGCAAGAATGACATCGCCTCTAACGCATTATTACATTTTTTCAGCAGTTCCAATGACGATAACGATGAGATATATTTCTCCAGCACTCTTTGCGCCAATTGCTCATCATCAACGACAATACATTTGATTTTCATAATTTGATCTTCAAATTCACTTTATAAGATTTTTCTTTTTCTTCAATGTCCAGTTGATGCTGATCGGGATACAATAATTCCAATCTTCTCTTAACATTTTTTAAGCCTGATTTTGAAGAAGGCTGCTCATTCGTTTTATTGTTTTCCTGCTTATTATTTTCAATGGAAAAGAATAGTTCGTTTCCTTCAATTTTCAAATCCATAAGAACATAATTGCTGCTTATGGAGGCAGACACACCATGTTTAAAACTGTTTTCAATAAACGGAATGAGGAGCATGGGAGCAATCATCTTTCCATCGGTTTTACCAGCTATATTAAACTTAACATCATTATTGGCGCTTAATCGAAGTCTCTCCAATGATAAGTAATTCTGTATAAAATTTATTTCGTGGGTCAATTCAACCTTTTTGTTGTTAGAGCTTTCCAGCACATATCGCATTAAATCGGATATTTTCAGAATCACTTCTGGCACACGCTCCGATTTATCCAGGCTAAGTGAATATAGATTGTTAAGTGTGTTAAAGAAAAAATGGGGATTGACCTGGGATTTCAGTAATGCCAGCTCGGTTTGAAGTTGTTTGGCTTCCGCTTCTTGTAGTCTAACTTGTTGTTTCAAACCTTTTTTATAATATTTAAACGCAGTCGTAAATACAATGAAAAAGATTGCAGTACCTGCTCCTGAGGTATGTGTGTCAGGATCATTAATTAAAATATCTGTTAAAAATTGGGCGCCGATAATGACCAGAATAAGTGTAACAACATATAAAGCATATTTTCTCTGTTCGAAGAAAATCTTGAAAATATAAATATGAAAATAAACAGGAATGAAACCAGGCAATACAATTATCGTCGCTATTTCGAGAGCCGCTGGAAGGGGCTCCCATATTCTGACAATTAGAAAAAAAAATGCGAAAGCACCCATCCAGTAGATAATATGACGACAGACAATATTTTCCCATAGCCTTACCAGGAAAGTATTTTTTATGCTGAGCTTCATACTTTAAATATATTATTTTTATAGTTAAAAAACAAATGTTTTTTGACGAATGTTGTTTATCAGGTCAGAGAAGGTTTTCATCATTGTCCAGCTCTTATTTGTCATTTTTTTTGATTTTTTCATTCTAAATTTTTCTGTAACACATTGTAACTTTTTGCTTCATTGTTCATATTATAATCAGAGATACCAACAGAGGAGCCTTATGCTCAATTTCCAGCAATTGTACGATTCTTATGCGACTGAAGTTTATCGTTTTGCATTCTGGCTCGCTGGTAACAGTTGCGATGCAGAGGATATCACTTCTGAGACGTTTATCCGCGCCTGGGCAAGGAGGAACACTATTCGCACCGAAACGCTTAAGGCATATCTGTTCACAATCGCCAGAAATGTTTATTTAGAACATCAGCGGAAGAGAAAACGACAGGTCGCCCTTGAAGATGTTCATATTGATCCAACTCCTGGGCCAGATAAACTTGTCGAATCTCAACTCGAATTGCTAAGGGTGCAGCGTATTCTTCAGACTTTACCAGAAATTGATCGTGCGGTTTTTGTTTTACGCGTCTATCATGAATTACCCTACGCGGAAATTGCCCGCATCCTGGGGCTATCCCTTACAGCTACTAAAGTAAAAGTACATCGCGTTCGTAAAAAGTTGATCATTAATTGTATCAATCAGGAGGTTGATTGATTATGAAAATAACACGAAATGTAATTCTAGATTTATTGCCATTGTATGTAGCAAATGAAGTAAGTGCCGATACACGCGCCCTTATTGAGGAATACCTGGAAACTGATCCAGAACTCGCCAATGTTGCAAAGCAATTAGCAGCAATGGAGAAACCAGGAGATGTTCCTGTCCCGCTTACCCAGGATGATAAAATGAAAGCCTACCGAAAAGCCAGGCGGTTGATTATTATAACTACCGTAATCTTTGCGGGCGTGATATCCTTTGCACTTTTTATTCTGGTTTTGTTTTTCTTTTTCTTCTCATCATAATGACCGTCAAATGGCGGGTAAATTTCAACATTCAATTGCTTAATTTATAGTTAAAGACAAACGTCTATTGTATCCACTCAATATTTATTGGTAATTTTTAAAATAGTCGGTTGTTATAGTTCGAAATCATATTCGCAGAATAATTTATAGCAGAATTATTCTGCTATAAATTATTCTGCGAAAAAATTTTTTTATTATGCAAATAAAGAATCACATATTTACCGTATATTATTGAGCGAGTAACATGTTTTGATGAATGTAGTTCACAACTAAAAAAAATGAATTCATCACTAAAATGGAACCATTAATCATTCTTATTTGATTTTTGTGTTTTAAATAGGCATATTTTACAGTATCAGAATTTCAAAATTTTGATATAGAATAAGGTATAAGTTTACAGGGAAGGGTGTTACATTTGAATAAATATTTTACGGCGTGTTTTGAAATGATAAAATTCATACATTTATTTAAACCTTATTTTTATTTTTTTAACCTTAGTAGCCATAACAACCCACACATTTTTACCTTATTATTTTTCTCAAACATCTCCTATCAAATAATAAGGTAATAAGGTTTAGGGAAGTTGGTTGATACTCATGCTACTAAGGTGTAAAAGACTAAAATAAGGTTTTTACCTGCCACCACGCTTCTTCTCAAATCGAGAAGAAGGAGAGAAAAATTCTAAAATAAATGCTGCAGGAAGTTTTTATAGAAAATTTACGGGATATGTAACACCCTAGGGCACAGGGTATAAGGCATCACCCTTATATCTCTATATGAAAATAACGTTTGATATCATCAGTTACAAACAACGTGTATTTGATTGACTCGAAACAAAAACAAATAGTGGAGTAATTAAAAAATGGAACTATCAATAAAAAATCTATCCAAAACTTATGGCAATGGTGTAGTGGCATTGGATGATGTATCGCTGGAAATCCCAACTGGACTATTCGGTTTATTGGGTCCTAATGGCGCAGGGAAATCAACACTGATGAGAACAATAGCTACCTTACAGGAAGCAGATTCAGGAAAAATAAGTCTTGGGGATATCGATGTATTGAAGCAGAAAAATGAAGTCAAAAAAATACTTGGTTATTTGCCACAGGATTTCGGCTTTTATCCGAAAGATAACGCATACAATCTGCTGGAACACTTTACCTTATTAAAGGGAGTAAGAGATAAAAAAGCCCGAAGAGCAAAAGTCGAACAACTGTTAAAGCGGGTAAACCTCTGGGAGGAAAGAAAGCAAAAACTGGGCACTTTTTCCAATGGTATGAGGCAGCGTTTTGGCATCGCCCAGGCATTGTTGGGCAATCCCAAATTGATTATTGTTGATGAACCCACGGCTGGTCTGGATCCTGCCGAACGGGTGCGCTTTCATAACCTGTTGAGTGAGATTGGTGAAAATATCGTTGTTTTGCTTTCAACCCATATTGTAGATGATGTCAGCGATCTTTGTACTTATATGGCAATAATAAATAAGGGCAGAATTATTTTAACAGAAAACACCCTTCATGCGATTTCTCAATTAGAAGGAAAAATCTGGGAAAAGCAAATATTAAAAACCGAATTGCTTGAATACGAGGAAAAATACAAAATTATTTCTACCCGACTTTTTGCGGGAAAGACATTCATTCGTACTTATAGCGAGACCAATCCTGACAATGGATTCTCCCCTGTTAGAGCAACTATGGAAGATGTTTATTTTATATCCTCTCAATAATTTAGGGTATTTGTAGAGAAAATTCATGAATTTTCTCTACAAACCATATTATATTGAGAGGATACGTTTTAAATTTAAATAATTCATCTGCCATGGAGAAGGAGAAATAAATGTTCAAAGACATATATATTACCGAATTAAAAAATAATCTAAAAAGCATTTCTTTTTATGTTTTTACAGGAATTTTATTAATATACACTTACATTTTTGCCTCAAATATCGATCCCAATATGGTCGTCGCTTTGCCGATTGGAAGAGAATGGCACAATGCGCCTTTGGTCATTGCCAGATATTTAGCCTGTCTGAGCGTATATGGCCTGTTAATCACTATTATGATGGTCGGAAGAACGGTAACCAAAGATTTCAGCGCCAAAATTCATGACTTCTTCTTCACACTCCCCATGAGTAAAACTGCTTATCTTGGCGGTCGTTTGTTCGGCGGGCTCACTGCCAACTTACTGATTTTTTCTGGCGCAATCATTGGTTTAATTATTGGCTGCCTGGTAATTGATCCGAAATATTATGGACCTTTCAGTCTATCTGGATTCCTGGTGCCTACAATTATTATTCTTATTCCCAATCTTCTTTTGATTGGAAGCCTTTTTTTCTCCCTGGCAACTTTAAGCCGCAAAATGGTGATGACCTACATGGCGGGAATCGGTCTGTTGATCGTTTATGGCTTCGTTACATGGGGATTTACATTCCTGGAAAATGATGCCGTCAGAATTTTAGCCGATCCTTTTGCAATCTCATCACTTGGTGTTTTGACAAAATATTGGACAGTTTCCGAAATGAATTCCAATGCAATGCCTCTTTCTGGCTTGATGTTATTAAACAGGGGAATCTGGTTGGTAGTTAGTGTTGTTATTCTTTATTTGACCTGGAAAAAGTTTAAATTCATTTCCATCCTTGAAAATAAAAAAAATACAACGGCTTCTATTTCAAACGATATTGAATTTAAATCAATCACTTATTTAGAACCGATTAAAGCATCGGTACTCGATGATTCTTTTACCTTTCAACTAAAAAAATGCTTTCATCTCGTTGGTCGCGAGTTTAAACGAATTGTATTTCATCCCGCGTTTATAATTCTCACCATTTTGGCTATGGCTAATATTTTTGCAAATTTTTACGGCAACGTTGCGTTTGGTGATGATAACAGGTATCCGCTAACTTCATATTTCCTGCAACAGATGGATTTTATCTGGGTTTATATTATTCCGTTGATCATTTTTTTCGGTGGCGTGATTGTCTGGCGGGAGCGAGATAATAATTCGCATCAATTTTATGATACCTTACCTGTGCCTGGTTGGTTGAGTTATCTTTCCAAGCTTTTCGCTTTGATGAGCATTCTTGCTTTTTTTATGATTATGATTATGCTTACAGGAATTTTTACCCAGGTTGTTATTTTGCGCTGGGCAGATATTGAATTCGGTCTTTATCTGAAGCAATCGCTTGGTATTCATCTTATTAATTATTGGCACATTACGGTAATTGTTTTGTTTATTCAAAACCTGGTAAAAAATAAATACCTGGGATTTTTTATTTGTGCGCTTTATTTCATTGCTGACATTATGATATTTATGATCTTTGGATATGATAATATTTTATTAAGATATGGTTATGTACCATCAATTATTTATTCTAATATCAATGGGTATGGCCATTATGCGCCAATTATATTATGGTATACCGTGTATTGGCTGATATTTGTTTTTATGCTGGGAATTATTTCTTCCCTTTTATGGCGCAGGAATGAAGAACCCAGGTTGAAATACAGGGTCAGGATTGCCATTCAAAATCTCCGACATTCTCATAAAATAGCCTTAGCTATGCTGGTAATTCTATTTTTAGCGACTGGTTCAACGATTTATTACAACAAGTACATTGTGAATCAATATCTGTCAAAAGATCAATCTATCCAGATGCAAGCTGATTATGAAAGAGAATATTCGAAATTTTCACCGGTATCGCAACCTAAAATTGAACATATTCAATTGAATGTAGCTATATTTCCCAAGCAGCGTGATGTTTTAATTAAAGGATACTATTCTTTGATGAACAAGACCAACGAAGCTATTGATACTATTTTTGTTAACTTACCAGACAGGAAAATCACAAAAATTAATCAACTTGAATTCTCCCAGCCTGCTGAGCTCAAGTATCAAGGCAAAAAGGATGGCTTTCGTATTTATAGATTGGGAAAGCCTTTGAATCATGGGGATGAGATTGTTCTTAAATTCGATCTTGAAGCTCGGACAATTGGTTTTACCGAGAATAATCCCAAGAATGAGCTGGCTCAAAATGGAACCTGTCTGTTTCTAAGCGGCGGATGGGGACCGAATGAATATTTTCCCGGCATTGGCTATAATCGGTTAATCGAAATCGATAGTAAATTTGAAAGAAAAAAGCACGGCTTGCCAGAACGTCCTGAATTTCCCCCACTGGAAAATGAACAAATTAAGTGGAATTTTTCATACACGACTTACGATGCGGTTATAAGTACCTGTCGTTCACAAGCTATTGTTTCCAATGGAAATTTAATCGAACAATGGAACGAGAATGATCGAAATTACTTTCATTATAAAACAAATGTGCCCATGCAAAATGAAATTACTATTGTTTCTGGAGAATATGAGGTGGCAGCCGATGAACAGGATGGGATTATAGTTGAAGTGTATTATCATAAAAAGCATCCCTGGAATATTCCACGCATCATTGAAGGAATGAAAAGCTCGCTGAATTATTGCTCCAATAACTTTTGTAAATATCCATTTTCGACATTTCGTATAGTTGAAATCCCTTCCTATCATAAAGGATTCGGCGCTCGTTCCCAACCTTCAATGGTCGTCTGGAATGAAAATGCGGTTTTCATAAATAATATCGAACATCCCGAGGCGAACGATCAAATGTTTGGCATTACCGCCCATGAAATTACACACAACTGGTGGCCTTATGTCGTTGCTCCTTATTTTGCAGAAGGTTGTGAATTAACTACGGAGGCAATTTGTCAATATGTCTGGATTATGTGCCTGGAAAAGGCTTATGGTAAAGCAATGGCAAGAAAACAGTTACGTGAAGAAATGGATGACTATTTAAGAGGTCGCAAGAAAGATACTGAAGGGGAACGGACCCTGGTGCGGCAATTTGTGAGATATTACATAACCTATGCCAAAAGTATGATCGCCATGTATGCTTTACAGGATTATATCGGGGAAGATAATGTCAATAAAGCATTGAAAAGCATTATGGATCAATTTGGCCACAGGGAAAATTCATACATAAACGCATTGGATTTAATAAAAGCTTACCGGGAGGCAACTCCAGACAGCTTGCAGTATCTCATTACCGATTTATTTGAGACAATCACTTTACATGAAAACCAGGTTCTCTCAGCAAGCTATAAAGCATTAAGTACTGGAAAATTCAGGGTAAATTTAAAAGTATCATCTCACAAATTTCGCGCTGACAGCGATGGTAAACAAACTGAGATTCCTTTGAATGATTATATCTATATCGGTGTATTGGGAGCAGATGATGAGGAGCTTTATTTGAAAAAACATAAGTTCACTAAGAATATACAGCAATTTGAAATTACTGTGGATAAAAAGCCTGCTCAAGCAGGGATTGATCCTTATCTGATTCTGATTGATCGAAATCGAGAGGATAATTTGAAGAAAGTGGTTGCTAAGGTGATTGGGTGATTAGGTAAATGGGTAATTAGTCCCTGACAAGTTAAATTCTTGCCTAAAAAGCAAAGACTTTTTTAGCACTCAGAATTGAAATCTCGCAGAACTAAAAATTCGAATTTTTTTTTCTGAGAACTTTCAATTCTGAGAACAATAAACTTTTTGGTTCTGGCTTGTCCAGGTTGGGTAATTGTAAGTGAATAATAATTTTCCAATGGATTGACAAAATCTTCCATATTTATTATGAATAGCATTAAGGATTTTATCGCAGAATGATTTATAGCAGAATTATTAAACTCTCTATTTTTTATTATTCTGCTATCAATCATTCTGTTATTTATTTTGCCATATAATTTTGAGCTGATACATATTTTACAATTTTACATCTGTTGATTTGTTTCAATCTGTTAGAGTTTTTATTATTTGATAAAAAATGTAAAAGTTACATCTCAGAATAATCCGAGGTAAGTGAACATGAAAAATCTTATTATTTTTTTAATGCTTTTTATAAGCAATAACACAGTTTCAGCAAGTACAGTCATTCAAGGAACAATCAAAGATGCTGAGACCCTTAAACCGCTTCCGAACGCAAATATCTATATCAAAGATACTTACATCGGTACAATTTCCAATCAAGATGGACATTATAAATTAGAAATCCCCCAGGTTCCATCTGAAGTCATTGTTTCTTACATTGGTTATGAAACCAGGAATATTCTGATTGAAGATAGTGGGAGTCTGGAATTAAATATATTATTAAAACCAATAGCCATTCAACTGCAGGAAATAGTAGTCAGTTCAGACCAGGAAGACCCAGCCATCGCGATTATGAAAAAAGTTATTGCCAATAAAATAATATGGAAAAAGAAATTGCAATCCTATGTGGCTAAAGCATATACACGCACCAGGGTTGAAAATGACACTTCCATAGTTTCCATGTCTGAATCCGTGTCAAAACTCTATTGGAATTCGGAAGTCGGTTCCCGAGAAGAGTACATCGCTAAGAAAAGTTCTAAACGGATGAGCTATTTAACCGAGTTGAATGTTGGCTCAAAAGACATATATAATTTTTATGCTGACAATATTCAGTTAATCAACCACAAATTCGTGGGACCGACTCACGCGAATGCCTTTAAATATTATGACTTTGAATTAAGCGGGGAAAGGAAGCTGAATAATAAGACCGTCTTTGATATCCTTGTTAAGCCTAAATCCAAATTACAGCCGCTATTTTCAGGTAGAATTTCTGTGCTTGATGAAGATTTTGCCATGATTGAAGTCGATTTGAAAAACAGTGGAAGCATGAGTTTTTTTACGATGCTCAAATATTTTCATGGAAATTACCAACAGCAATTCAATAATTTCGGCAAAGAATTCTGGCTACCGATTGATTCTCGAATTGAGGAATTTTTTGAAGTCGATATGGGTTTGATTGCTTTTCCCAGGGTAATTTTGAATAAGATTTCCAGAATTTCCAATTATGAGATTAATGTTGATTTTACCAGTGAGATCGTTAGGCTGGACACAGCAGCGACACCAGCTCAAAGCTCTTCAAAAATTCTTGATAATGACCGTGCTTTCGAGGATTTCGAAAGCGTGCCTTTGACATCAAGAGAGCAGGAAGCCTATAATAATCCTGACACGACCATGACGTTGATTAAATCTTTTCCACCCCGCGGAATTCTGGCGCCTTATTTGAAGAGCAAAGAAAAAGACCTTGAAATCGCTTTAAGTGAACAAAGTGGTTATTCACCGATACAGTCCAATACTGACTTTGGTTTCCAGGGATGGTACAATCGCGTTGAAGGTTTAAATATTGGCATAAAATATAATTATCGATTCCATGATCATTATCTTTTGGCTGCCATTGGGGGCTATCAAACATACAGCAAAAGATTTTATTACGAAACTCAATTAAATTATTTGATCAATAAAGAAGACGAGGATAAATACATTTTTGCACGATATTATGACAAAACCGATACCCGTTATAGCTCAGAACACTATTCACAACTTGTCACCAGCTTTTTACCGCTGCTGGGGAAGGATGATTATTTTGACTATTATTTAAACAAAAAATTCTCGGCAGGATTAAAATACGGCATTGAAAATATGAGAAGTGAAATTTTATTGGCGTTCAATAGTGAAGATAATTCATCTCTCAACAGGACATTTAATTGTAGAATTTTTAGTAAAAATTATACTCAAAGATTAAATCCAACTATTGATGAATGCAGGCTGAATTCAATAAAATTAAAAGTCCTTTATGAAGAAGCATATAATGAACCCAAAATGGAAAAAACCTTTGGTGACAAAACCGATAAAATTGAATTACAAATTGAACATAGCTCGGCAAAATATTTAAATAGTGATTTTGATTTTACACAGGCTAGTTTTTTATATGATTATAGATTGACAACGTTTTTCAAACGAAGACCAGATCATAATTACCTCAGGGCTCGAATTGAAGCGTCAACGTACCAGGGAGATTTGCCGCTACAGAGATTTTCTGCTATCGACGGCAGTATTTTTTCTTACTCACCGTTTGGAATTTTTAAAACATTAATTAATAAACCACTGGAAGGAGAAAAGAAATTCGGGATTTTCTGGGAGCATAATTTCAAATCCATTCCGTTTGAAATTTTGGGGCTAAAATATTTTGCCAGAAATAAATATGAGTTTATCGTTCATGGTGCTTCGGGTAGGACATGGATCGCGGATGAAAGACTTAATAAAATTAATCAGATTTACAAACCTTCATACATCGATGAATTCCACAATGAAATGGGATTATCTCTAATGCTGAAATTTGTATTTTGTTCAGTCAGGTTAGATGCGACTCGAAATTTGAATAATGATCAAAACTACATCGGATTTAGTTTGAATCTGATTGGGATGTCGTTTTAAATTTTTATGGATTAAGTTATGGATTTACCATGATTTAATTTACAGTATGCAAAAAACTGTAAAGTATAGTAGCGTTTAATTCCAGGAAAATAATATTAGTTCCTCACTTAAAAAAATAAAGAAGCTGACCATGAGAGTATTATTTTTTATCGTATCGTTTTTATTGGCAACAATAGAATTTGTGTTCGCTCAAGGAGTACCCCTTGCATGTGACTGATAAGTGGATTCAGCATACTGATAATTAAAATGGTGGAAATAATCATGCAACTTTCACATACTAAAACGAAGTAATAGATGTTATACTTGGGCAAGAATACTTACGAATAAGCAATTGGTTAATTTTGTAGCTTACAAAATTTTTTTTAAGTCGTGAAATGATTTTTTAAAAATTATCCCTATAAAAAAATTTTTCCATTCTTTCTCAAAATTACATTCCGGATAGAATAAAATCAAACTAAATAAGATTATTCAAACTTAAATTTCCTTAAAAAGCAGTGATGCTGAAATTTTAATTTGAAACAAAAATAATTTGGATGCCTGTCAATTCAAAAATTTGAATAATTATAGGATAAAGGATGTGGGATTCGGAAAATTAAAGAAATGCACCGAAAAACTTTGCTATCCAGGTTTCAGATTTTTTTTCTTGCGAATATCGAAATAATTTAATAATTTGTTTCATCGTAAAAAATCAACACGAATTTATTTCTTTCAACAAAAAATCTAAATCCACTTCAATGCAAGTATATCTTTAATGAGAAATTATCAGGAGTATTTTTTATGATAAAATTACTTACCGATATTGTTCTCTCTGTAGCTGGATTCCAATTGATGTTATTGGCAATTGTTTTGTTAATTCAAAAGAGTAAAAATCGATTAAATCGGAACTTATTGGTGGCATTCTTATTAACCAAGGCTTTTCTGATGTTCAGGTGGTTCGTGTTTCGATTTGAAATTCTCACTTACAAAGAATTTATTTACACTTATCACATTTCCAAATCTGCATTCTTTTTGCTGGCGCCCCTGCTATATTTTTATATTCGATCGCTGTGTTACAAAGATTTCAAATTTAGAAAATTCGATTTATTACATCTTGTATTGTTTTTGTTGATTGTTGGCTTTAATATTATTTCAGTTAAAATGTCTTTGGCAGGTATTGAAAATATATGGTACAAAATATTTGACAATCATCATTATCAAATATTTTGGACGCTAAATCTCATTCAAATATTATGTTATATCATTGCGATGCTGCGAACAGTCTACATTTACCAGACAAAGATCAAAGACATCTATTCATCAATCGAAAAAATCAATCTAAATTGGCTGGTAATGCTTTTGATGCTAATTTCTTTGCACTGGCTGTTTGTTACGTCAAGAGCGATATTAGTGCTCTTGAATATTACAACAGGGGATCTCATTCAGATTATCGATCTATATTCAATAACGATATTTCTTGTTTTTACAACGATATTGGTTTTTAAGGGAATGGCTCAACTAAAAATTTTTACTGGAATAAAAGATAAGCCCAAATATGCAGAGTTAAAATTACCAGAACCTGAAATTCAAAAACACGTAAACCAGTTAACACAATACATGTCTACAGAAAAACCTTATTTGATCCCATCTCTCACTATTGAAGATGTCTCCCAAAAGCTGTCAATTCCCACCTGGCAATTATCCCAGGTGATTAACTCTACCTTCAAACAGAACTTTTTCAACTTTATTAATCGCTATAGAATAGAAGAGGTTAAGCAACAGTTAAAAAAGAAATCTAGTAGTAAAAAGACCATCCTGGAAATTTTGTATGAGGCTGGCTTTAATTCAAAATCGACGTTTAACCAGGTTTTTAAGAAACATACTGGCATGACGCCGAGTGAGTTTAAAAGGATGAATTTGAGCTAAATATTGTTTTTGACCGACAAAATTTTATATACCGCTAATTACACAAATTGAGTGAATTACGCTAATTATTCCTTTCGTTTATAAAGCTAAGATGTCAAAATAAAGATAGTTAAAATTATTCTAAAAGATTCCTTTTTTGATTATTTTGTGCTAAATTACTTTGTCAAAAAATAGTCTGATTTTCTAAAGTTGGGCGACAGGGACGTTTTATTTTATTATATTAGACCTGTAAGGTTTTTAAATCATCCATTTTTAACCTGAACAATCCAGAACCAAAAAGATCCGAGACCGCGAAATTAGCGATCAAAATTTCTTTGCCTTTTGTACAAAATATTTATTGTTTAAAAACTAATCGGTCAAAATGTAACCGATCAAGGAGGAAGAATCATGAAACGAAATAATTTTCAACCTAATTTCTTTGTTGTCGTCCTATTGTTCAGTTTTTCATGCATAGCACCTCTAAATGCCCAGGATCCTGATATTTTTATTCACTATCTGGGGCACTCTTCATTTATCATTTATTTCGATAATGGACTCTATGTTTTAGTGGATTACGGGACTTCTAATTCCTATGGCAACGATAGCCCAATTTACAGTATTGGCGACCTTAAGCCAGATATAATTACATATTCTCACAAACATCAAGACCATTATGATCCGACGCGGATGCCTGATAGTGTGCAGTATATTTTAACCGATTTTGATACGCTCAGCCTAGCAGGTTTGAATATTCGACCAGTTCGCACTTCTGAAACATCGACATCTGTAAAAGATAATAGCAGCTTTATTTTTAAATACAAAGGATTTACGCTGATTCACCTCGGCGATGCCCAGGCAAACATCATGAACATTAATAATGAAAACAATAGAAATTATCTCAAGCAGATCTTCCCTGAAAAAATTGATATGCTATTGGTAACAATCCAGGGCGTTAACAGGTTTATTCCAGAGGCAGAGGTGTTTATCGCTTTTCTTCAGCCCAAGAGGATTATACCTATACATTACTGGAGCAGGCAATATAAAGCAGAATTCCTGACTTTTCTTGAAGAACAGAATCAGAATGCCGGAAAGAATTATCAAATTGAACGGCGCTTGGGAGCTAAATATGCGATGTCGACGTCTAATACAAGTACAACTCCCATCCAGGTCATTAGTTTGGAACCAGCTATCTTTTCTGACTTTAACTTGCCTGACTTACGATATAAAAGTTTGGAGTTGGATGACAGCGGCGGGAACAATAACGGCAGAGCTGATGCTGGTGAAACCGTAAATTTAGTTATCACTTTAACAAATTATTGGATTGATGCTAAGAATGTTTCTGCGATATTTAGCGAAGATGATCCGGAGGTACAACTGACGAATTCAGTCATTAATTTTGGAGAAATTTGTATGGATCAGGATCAATGTAATGCAGAGGATCCCTTATCTTTCTCCGTTAGCCCAAATTCCATTGCTCATTTTACAACCTTCCACCTGGAAATAACAGCAGATAGCAGCTACACCGCACTTGATAGTTTTCAAACCATAATTGGCACTCCAACAATTTTATTAATAGACGATGATGATGGTTGTGGCTATGAAACCTGCTACACTGAGGCGTTGATCCCGGAAACCTGGGATGTTTCTACAAAAGGCTATCCGGCGATTGATCTTCTCCAGGGATATGATTCAGTAATCTGGTCTACTGGTGATGATAGAAAGAGTAGCCTAACCAGCGAAGAACAAGCCGTGATTGCAACATTTCTGGATAATGGGGGAAGGCTATTAATTTGCGGACAGAACATTGCTTTCGATCTGGATGGGGAGGGTTCAGCAAGCGACTCGCTCTTCCTCGCTAACTATCTCCATGTCCAATTTGTTGCGGATAGTATAGATGCGATGGTTGTTCTCGGTATCACAGGAGATCCAATTACCGACGGAATGTTTATAAGCCTGGCGAAAACACCCACAGGCGAAGGAGCTAAAACTTCACCAGATATTATTCGTCCAATCGAACCAGAAGAGCTGATCTTTAAATATATTCCTGGTATGGCTGGAGCCGGGGTGAAATATGAAGACGAAGCCACTGGTTCTCGTTTGGTTTACCTGCCTTTTGGGATCGAAAAAATTATTGGACCGAAAGCGAATATGGCTGCTGATTTCCTCGAAATAACTCTAACCTGGCTTTCTGGCAAAACAACGATTGATGAAGAGTTAAAACAGTCAGCCCTACGCAAAAATTACTGGTTAAGTCAAAACTATCCCAATCCTTTTAACTCAAGTACGACGATACAATATTCCATTCCCCACGATGGTTTTGTATCTGTAAGACTCTACAATCTTCTTGGCGAGGAATTGACAACCCTGGCCGAAGAAATCAAAACCGCTGGGACTCACAAAATTAATTTTGATGGAAGAGATTATCCCAGTGGCATCTATTTTTACCAGTTGCAGGCTGGCAGGTTTACGGTAACAAAGAAATTTTTGTTACTGCGTTAATAAATACTATTGCAACTATTCAAGTATATCATTTCGATTTTATCCGCCTTGCTATAAACGACAAGGCTAAGAAATGGAAGGACACTAAAGTGCCCTATTGATATAGCATCCTTCAGGATGCTTGCATATCTTAGTCCGAGGGTTAACCATTAAGCGAACGATATAGTAACTTTTTAAATTATCTACACTGACCTTAACTTTATCCTTTTTCTTTAGTACGGGCTATAGATCTCAGCTATTTTTCTGTTATGGTATTTTATATTGTTGCTGTCGCTGCTGGTGTAAATTAAAGGAGGATCATGCAGTTTAATACGAAGTTTTTCTTTACCTTTAAACTGTTTCCAGTATAAAAAAATTTACCAGGAGGAAATTTTGTCCAATAGTCAATGTAAATGTTTTTAACAGGAATAAAAATCGCTCTATGAAAATCTACACCTTTTTCAAAGTTAACATTATCTAAATACAAAAACCTATTTATTAAAAAAAGCAAATAAAAAGGTGGACTAATTATTATTAGATTCGAAACCAAAAGATTAAAATGCTGTTAGCTCTTTAGTTTGAACAAAAAAGATACTTTTCAAATTGAATGTATTTTTTAATACGTGGTGTCTTATTAAGGCTTAAATGAGACACTTCACCTTCAAATCCTTTCTTATGACCACCTGTCTAACTTATTAGTTAAAATGAAGTAAATGATAATGGGTATTTATGAAAATTGCACGAATCAAAGCTGATGTCTCATTTATCTTAGGTTTTTTTCATGAGACAGTTAGTAAAAACACAAATATATTAAAATCTATAATGTCATTTAATATTAATAAGTTAGACTAATATCATTAACAATTCAAATTTTTGGCACGCTATTTGTAATTATAAAGAGTAAGAAAGTTAATTAAACATAAAATTAAAACTTAATTTGAAATTAATGAAGGAGAATTAAAATGAGAACAAAAAAATTTTTTTATTTTGGATTAATCGCTTTGTTAACACTCTTCTTATTTTCTCAAAGTGAAACATTTGCAAAAGTACCTGGACGTTTAAATGATAACTCTGAAGCGATTCCAGCAGGAAAAAAATTGGGACAACAAGCTGATGCTGGCACCAAAGTTGAACTAATAAAGGGAATTCGTGGAAATGATGAAGTGCTTCCTATTGGAAAGGAATTTGACAGAGTCAGTCTACAAGATTTCTCCCATAAATTGATTACAGTAGATCGCGTAATTTCTGATGCACTTCCAGTTAGCAGAGATTTAAAAGAAGTTTCGCAAAGAAATTTCTTCAAGAAAATAATCGAAGCGACTCGTTTAGCTGAACTGTGGTACTATATAGAACCTTATTTTTATGAGAAAGGCATTATTTTTGCTCAATGATTAATTATTTAATATCAAAGTTGTCCTAAATAAAAAATATAAAAACCCTGGCAATCAACAAACCAGGGTTTTTTATATTTGTGCTAAATCTTGAACAATTGTCAAGTAAACTAAATAAATAGTGAAAATGAAATGCTAAGAAGGAGGGGAATTTTATAATTCTCATTTATTCTCCTTGATTCTTTCAATTGATAGAGCGCTGCTGATTTTTTAGTAGCGCTCTATTTTCTGTGATACATAGAGAACATAACTTCCCATAGTTTTTGAAAGATGAAAAAAAATGTTGACTTTTTCAAATATATTTTTATTTTACAAAATAATAACTGTTGGTATCTCAATAAAAAACTGAATGGAGGTTTGTGATGAAAAATTTCTCAAATAAATTAACCATTTTTGTTATCGTAACAGTTATCGTTTTCGGGTTACAGGCGATCAATGCATCGGAAATAAATTGGAAAGCGTTCAGTAAAAATCTCGTCAAAGCTCTGAAATCAGATAACCCAGGATTACAACAATCAGCTATGCAGATGGTTATTCGATATAACAGCCAGTTAAATGTGAAAGAAGCAGAATTTGATATAATGCGTGTCTTTCGCAATCAAAAAAATCAAGCAGTTAGACAATTAGCCCTGACGACATTATCTAATATGGATAGCAAATGGGCAATTGGATTTTTAAAAACGCAAATTGAATTTGAAGAAGATCCAGTAATCAAAAAACAGCTTGTGGCAATAACCTCTGACTCTTATAAAAAGAAATCTGCAGAAGTGGATTTGACTACTGCTGCTGAAGATTTTAACAAACTGCAACAAGAAGTGGAAATACTATCCAGAGAAGAAACACTTTATACTTATCAGGCTGATGCAGACGGTAAACTCCTTAATGGTGGTCAGCACCTTTACATACTACACTTTGGCAAAGGGCAACTACCGCCAGTCCAATCCTTCTGGTCAATTACGATGTACGATAGCGAAACCCAATTACAGGTCGCAAATCCCTTGAATCGCTATCTAATTAATTCGCCCATGATGCCCGATCTCAAAATGGATTCAGATGGCGGTTTTACGCTTTACATCCAGCACGAATCTCCAGGGGCGGATAAGGAGTCGAATTGGCTTCCAGCGCCCAGTGGACCCTTCTACCTGTTACTACGTCTCTACTGGCCTAAGCAGGAAGTCATCGATGGCACCTGGACTCCGCCTCTAATAGAGAGGGTGAAATAAATCTTGTTGTGAAATAAAAAAACCGCCAGATTTAATGCTGGCGGTTTTTCATCATAAACGTAGAGCAAAATTTCACAATTTGAATTAAGCATGTAATTTGTTTCGGTACTACTCAATTTTTTTGGACTTTTCCTTCACAATTTCTTCAAACATCTCAGCAATATGAAAGATTGGTATCATCCTTATGATTTTTTTTTGGTAGATCATTAAAAGTATAATACAGATAAAAATCCATACACCTGCTGCAAATTCATTCCAATTTCTGGCAAGAATGACAGCACCTCCTAACATAATAATCATAAAGAAAAAAACAAATCCCCAAACTCGCAATGCATCACCTAAATGAAGCTTTAATAGAGTGATGCCAAAAGCAATATAAAATCCAATAAATGTCAACATAAAATAGACATCAACTATCCGGTAGACTATATATGCTCCTACAATTAAAAGTATCCAAAAAATTAATTTTTTCATTATGACAAAGTTTAATTTAAATTCAGTTATTTGTTAGGAAAGAGAAAAAAGGTAAAACTCCATTTTATCATTTTTTTTTTTGCTTTCCATAAAATATACGACTTATATATCGAAATCGCAAGTAAAAAAACCTAATTTGTAACTATTCTGGATTCTAATTTAGTTCTAAATAGAGAGTTTGTAATATCATGCCCGTGGAAGCAGGCATCTCCCGAAATAAAACTTTAACCTGTTGTTTAGCGTAAGATTTCGGCACACCAAGGGAAATCTTCGATATTCGCAGGAATGATATTTGAATAAATTCTATAATTCTGAAACCACTTTGGTATTAGTATAATCTTTACTTTTATCAATTTTTTCATTGACATTTTATATTAAATATTTTACATTTAGTTAAAATACGACAGGACGAAATGATTAAATGGATACATGGCTAAATACATTTCTAACATTTTACTCGTCAAAATAATTGTTCTCCTCTTGATCGTCATTATTTTTGGTCTGCTTTCCTCCATTCAATTTCCATGGAACGATGCCGTTGAAAACGCCTTTGTGGATCTACAGTTTAAAATTCGTGGCAACAGGCAGTTATCAGAAAAGATTGTATTGGTATTTATTGGGGATGAAGATATTAAAGCGTTGAATGGCTGGCCAATCACCCGCGATTATTACGGATACCTTGTGTATGTGCTGAAACAATTGGGAGCGAAAGTCATTGGAATTGATGTGTTGTTCGATAGTGCAGGGCGGAATTACCCTGAATATGACCAATCTCTTTCTGAAATCTTAGCTTCGACTGAGAATGTCTGTCTGCCCATGAAATTCTCAGAACTAATTTCGAGTGAGAACTCTAACTCTTTACAAAAATTTCTGGTAGGAATTCTCCCCACTTTTCCAATTCAGCAATTTCGTCCTCCAACTGTTAAAATGGGATTCAGCAACTTCGATAAAAATACGATATATCGAAAAGTTCCACTTGTCGTTACCCACGAAGACAGTTTCATGCTATCCTTCGGTTGTGAATTGGCTCGACTGTATTTAGGGGGAACAGATAAAATAAATATTATTGCGAATCATATTAGATTTACTGATTCTGCAAATATACAATACGACTTTCCAATCAATCGGCAAGGAAAAATACGGCTGAACCATTTCGGTGATATTCATCATCTCAACGCAATTTCATTTGTCGACTTGCTTCATACTTTCGAAACAAATCCGGATACGTTAAATTTTGAGGATAAAATAGTGATTGTCGCAGTTACCGCACCCGGGGTAGCGAAACTTGAATCGACTCCGCTAAGCCCTGCACTTCCAGCAACACTAATTCATGCAACTGTAGCAGAAAATCTTATCCTTCAAAATTATTTAAAGGAAACTGGAAATCTCACTCATTTGTTTATAATTTTATTGGTAGTCGCAGCTACCTGGTTTATTTTTCGATCAAAAAATAGCATTACCATTTTCATGGTAAGTTTTTTAATACTTTTAGGATATTGGATTTTCGCGATAGTTGTGTTTGGAACAACGAACTTAATTCTGCCCTTATTTTACCCGACAATTTCATTTATATTGGCAGCCAGTTACCTTGGAATTTCACGGAGCGCAGAACGTCGTCAACAGGAAGATACGATTAAAAACTTATTAAATGAACAGATAAAAACAAAAGAATCACAACTCGAAGAGGCAAAAGCCAGACTGGCTGATATTCAGTCACAATTGGAACAGGAAACGACAATTTCGGAGCAGACACGGCAGCTCGCGGAAGAAAGAAATAACGCCATTTTCAAACTGGAAAAGGAGCTTCGCGATCTACAGAGTTACATAGTTAAACAAAAACCACCTCCCAAAATAGAATTTCCGGAATTTATCTATTCCGCAAACAGCAAAATGGCGGAAGTGCTCCAGCTTGTTGCAACGGTAAGTTCCGCCGACATACCAGTACTGATCATGGGCGAAACAGGTACCGGCAAAGAGATGATTGCCCGCGCCATTCACAATTCCAGTAAAAGAAAAATTGCGCCCTTTGTTGCAATAAATTGTGGCGCTTTACCTGAAACACTGCTTGAAAGTGAGCTGTTCGGACATGAAAAAGGGAGTTTTACCGGCGCGCAATCGAGACGACGGGGCAGGTTTGAACTGGCAAACGGCGGGACAATTTTCCTCGATGAAATTACGGAAACCTCTCCAGCATTTCAAACACGTCTGCTGAGAGTTCTGCAAGAATCAAGTTTTGAACGATTGGGCGGTGAGCAAACCATAAAAGTTGATGTCCGTGTTATTGCAGCAACAAATAAAGATTTACAATCTGAAATGGAAAAGGATCGATTTCGCTCTGATCTTTTTTATCGTCTGAACGGATTCCCTATTACGCTGCCTCCACTTCGCGAACGTCAGGAGGACATCCCGTTACTTGCAATGCATTTTTTGAAGAAACATGGCTACCAATCAATCACTGCATTTTCAGACCGTACAATGGAAATTTTGCAAATTTACCAATGGCGGGGCAATGTCCGGGAATTGGAGAATGTGATCCGTCGCGCGGCTATTTTAACACAAAGCGCCAAACGAAATATTATTCGCGAAAGCGACCTCCCGGAAGAAATTTTGAAAAGTAAACCGTTTCCGCAAAATCAGGCAGAATTTTTGCCAATCGAAGACCAGGTTTTAACGATGCTCAGACAACTGGAATTTTCTCGTTCAGCCATCACGCAAACAGCAAAAAGTCTTGGAAATAAAGATCGCGGGACAATTACTGAATATTTCAGGGGCATCTGTTTTGAGGTTTTGGTTAACTCTGATTTTAACATCGACAGAACTGCCCGTGAAATTGCCGATAGTGACAATCAAGAAATCATTGAGAGAGTTAAAAACAAAATCACTGAATATATAAACAACATTCAGCACACCCTGACTGATTATGATGAATTAGAATATACTTCAGATAAACTCCCCCCTGCATTTAAGGGCTTGCCTAAAAAATATCATAATTATTTGCACGATGTAATCAAACATTTTATGAAATCGCTTTAAAATCATCTATTTTATCCCAATTTATTAACATCAGACCACTACTTAACTTCTGCGGAAAAATTCCGCATTTCTCCTTATTTCCGCATTTGTAATTGAAATGCCAGCAGACAAATCAAATAATTTAACCGTATGAAATATTTGTACTAAAGTCATCTGAAAAATTTAACTATTGTTTGGCATCCCTTTTGCATGAATGATGGCAGAACAAGTTTGAAAAACACTTTTGACATAAATTATGGAGGAGAAAAATGAAACCCAAATTCATGAAAGTCGTAGCATTAAGTACTATTCTAATTTTTCTATTTTCTGTAAACTTATTTGCCCAACGCAACGTTAAAACTACTGGAATAGGTTTTAGAGGATCTTATTGGAAATTGTCGAATGAACCGATGCAAATAAAAGTCACCGACCATTACCAACACACTTCAGTTAATACAGGTAGTGGCGGTGGTTGGTTATTTCTTCTTTCTCGATTAAATTATACGATGCTTTTCGAGCTCAGTGTTGGTGGTGTGGGAAAAGTTGAGGAAGAGATCGTTTATTATACCGATAGAGATGTGGATGTCTTTGCCGTGACGCCAATTCTGTTTGGTTTAAGAATGGAAATCACCTCGCCAGAAAGCCAGGTTGCCTTTAAACCATATCTTTCGTTGGGTGCGGGACCTTACTGGATTTCAAATATTCGTGTGAAAGAAAGAATGTTCGAAGAGGAAGTAACAGTGGAAACAAAATTCAACCGTGGTGGTTATTTAGGTGGTGGCGTTAACTTTCTTCTTTCTGATTGGTTCGCCATAAATTTTGATGTGAAATACCATTTTATTGAATTCAATGTGAATCATGAAAATAGTGGATATGAGTACGGTTTAGGATTCTGCTTCATGTGGGGAAATTATAAGCGTTAAGATATTTATTGATAATTTCATACTGATTCCATCGCTCCAAACGATGGAATCAGTATATCAATGAATAACTAAACCAAAAGTGAGTATCAATATTTTGAATATTAAATCACATCTTTTGGGATAACAATAATCTCGAAAGTTTATTCAATTTCCCCTGGAGCAGGATAATATGAATTTTAAAAAGAAATTCTTGAGGACAAAATGAGAATTCGATCAGTTCAGTTTTTCTTACTTATCATGGTTACAACTTTTCTAATTACTACAAAAATATCTGCCCAGGGGATGTCACGGTCAAAAGGGCTCGGATTTCGAGTTGGATTCTGGAATATCACCAATCATCCGACCCGTGTCAGTACGAGTGGTTACGGTAGTACGGGATCGGTTGATGTTGGAGGCGCAGGAGCCTGGATTTACTTTTTTTCCCGTTTTCACCAGAGTTGGTTTTTAGAATTCAGTCTGGGGACTTTTGGTGGTGTGCATCAAGAGCACGCGGGCTATTTAGTAAAAAATTTGGAGGCTACAGCAATTATGCCATTCCTTTTAGGATTTCGATACGATATCCTTTCGATGAAGCTCCCAAGTTTAATTCAACCTTATATTTCCGGAGGTACTGGTCCATATTGGATATTTTTCGCAAAACAGGAAAATCCACAAATAAATTCTGTTGAAACGGTCGAATCAAGTCTAAAGTATGGCGCTTATGCCGGCCTAGGTACAAATATTCTTTTAAGTAGCTGGGCAGCGATCAATTTTGATTTGAAGTATCATTTCGTTGATTTTAAATTTGAGAAACAACAGAGCGGTTTGGAATTTGCTTTTGGATTCAGTTTTATGTGGGGCAAAAAACGTGAAATGATCCAGGTAAAAGACATTAAATTGGTCGTTAAAGATGTTTATCCTGCATATTATCAATTTTACAATACCTATCCACTGGCGCTGGTATCAGTAAAAAATATTTCCGGGCATAAAGTTGAAGTTAACTTAAAAAGCCATATTAAACATTTTTCTGAACGCACCAAAGAGACTGGTTTTACAAGTATTGAAAATGGCGAAACAAAAGACATTCCCATAACCGCCATTTTTGGTAAAAGATTGTTAGAAATCAACCAGCGTGAACCTGCTGTTTTGGACATCGAAATTGAAGCACGAGCAGGAGCCACAATCACCAAGCAGCTCAGCGCAGAAATCATGTTGCATACGCGCAATTCCTGGAACGGTGAAATGGACAAACTCGGGCATTTTGTTACTTCGGACGATAAAGATATTTTAAGATTAAGCCGGGAAATGATAAATGAAAACGATTTCAACTATAATTCAGAAACAGGAAATTTTGAAAAATCGAAAATGATCTTTGACGAACTTCGAAATCGGGGAATCATTTATCGAAATGATCCAAGAATTCTATTTTACAAGGACGATCGGGTTCAATATGCACTTGAAACAATTGAACTTAAAGGTGGGGATTGCGATGACCTCGTTGTCCTTTACGCTTCGCTATTAGAAAGTCAGGGCATAAAAACAGCCTTTGTTGAAGTAAAGGACCCCAACAAAGAAATCGCTCATCTTTATCTACTATTTGATACCGGGCTTCAGCCAAACCAGGGACATTTAATTAGCACCAATGAAAAACGATTTGTTCTACGGGAGAATTCATCAGGTCAAAAAAATATCTGGATTCCAGTCGAAACCACGCTAATCACGCAAGGATTTGAACAAGCCTGGAAAGCTGGCGCAACAGCATATTTAGAAGACGGTGTCATCAAAAATGGCATTGAACAGGGCTGGGTGAGAATTATTGATGTTGAATAAATTAAAATTTGATGAATTTGTAAAGCCGATTGTATTAATAGTCTTTATTTTTTCTTTGATCCACAACAGCAAAACTGAACTTGGAGGAATTATCATGAGCAGAAAAATTTCAATATTAGTATTCCTTTTAGTTGCTTTTGTCAATATAGAGCTGACATTTGCAGAAGCACGAATTATTAGATTATCTGGTGAAGTTAGAATTCGGCGCGGGGTTGAGGAAACCTGGCAAGTTGCTTCAACTGGTATTTTGCTGGAAGATATTGACACAATTCAAACAGGTACCACTGGCACCGTTGTTTTAGAAACTAAACAAGGAAACAGGTTTACATTGGGAAGCGACGCTATTCTTGACATCAGCGATTTAAGAAAAATTACCGAGAAAGAACTATTTCTTTACCTCATGTCCAAAAAAGTACAGAACATCGAACCGCGGGATAGTAAGACCCCGCTTCGGATCGGCAATGTGAGTGTTGTCCATGGCGAATCTAAAGCCAAACCGAAACAAACTGAAACAGGGAATTCCGATTTGAACCTTTGGATAAAGGAAAAAAATGGGGCGAATGCGTTATACGATCAAGAATATTTTCCCAATTCAATTATAAAATACCACAAAATTCTTGATAAGTATAGGGCAATTCACGACTGCGGCGAAATCTATTTCTATCTCGGAAAATCGTTTGAAGCATTAAATAAAACCGGGCAGGCTTTCGACGCATATAAATTGGCAATTCAACATAACCAGGGGCAGAATTGTCAGGATAGCAAAACACAAAAATGGCTTACTGAAGCACAAAAATCCCTTGAAAGATTGAAACTTCAAAAATAAACCTAATCACTTTAAACGGAGGTTCACCATGAACACAATTATTAAAAGTAAAAGCTTAACTCTTTTTACAGCCGTGATATTAATGTTAAGTATTTTTTCCTGTGAAAAGAATGCGATGGAGCCAGAAAAGGAAAGACCACCAGAGCTTCCGCCTGTTGAATCGATGCAAATTAATTTATCCTTTTTTGATTCATTATCCAGTAATTCTCTTGAAAAGACAGCATTAACTAAGCATAATTTCATAGCAGCAGCTTGGCGGATCTTTATCATAAATACGACTTTTCGTGTGGCAGCTATCGTGCCCACAGCAGTTTTTTTAGCTGCACTTAGCGAGGATCCCGTTCTGAAAGATGATGGAAAATTTCATTGGATTTACACAACCACCAGTAATAGCGACTCTTTCACAGCAGACCTGGCAGGATGGGTGGATATGGAATCCAGCGAAGTTGTTTGGGAAATGTATGTTTCCAGTAACACCCATTCTCCAAAACTGGACAATTTTCTTTGGTATGAAGGTCGGGCTAAAATTGGTAACAAACAGGGATGGTGGATGTTCCACGATGACAAGTCACCAGACGCTTTGGTTGAAGTCCTGAAAATTGACTGGCAGATTCCAAATGAAAATTATAGAGAATTGATTTTATCAAACCTTAACCAAGCTAATGAAGGATATGGCGATTCCCTTAAATATATTTATGATAACTTCAATGAATATTTGATATTTATCGATGCTTCACAGAACAATTCTGTCAATACAATTTATTGGGATTCACAGACAGGTGCTGGATATATTGAATGGTTCGATTATAACGAGGGAAATCGTAGTTATTGGGATGAAAATCAAAACGATAGTGAAGGTCCACCAGCTTAAAAAAATAAATCAACTTGATGTGTCGAACACATTGATGAACCAGGTTTCTTTTTGAAACCTGGTTTATTCAATCATTAGATGACTCATTGGATTTTATCCGTAAGGATTTTAATTTCGAGCAAACAATTTGCTCTATTTTTAAATATGAGGAAAGAAAACACCATGAAACCAATAAATATAAAATTCACGTTTTACTTGATCTCTTTACTTTTTATTACATTACTATTGTCATGTCTTGTCATCGATCCAATCGATAACACATCTAATACGAACTACTCTGCGAGTGAGAGTTTTTCTTTCGATATTGAAGCAAAAAATCAGAAAAATATTGAAATCAAAGGAATTAATGGTCCAATTACAGTTGATGCAAAATTAGGAATTTCGACTGTAAAAATATGGGGTGAAAGAATAGTTGATTCTGAAAGTGTGGAGGATGCTGAGGAACATCTAAAGATGCTTGAGGTTGTTGTGACTGATCACAATGATGGAATTTCAGTACGAACTGAACAGCCAAATGAATCCCACGGGAGAAACTACCAGGTCAACTATAATGTAATTATCCCGATTTACTGGGATGTCTGTGTAGGAAATGTAAATGGCGGCGTTGAAATTGATTCTCTCGAGGCAAATATTAATGTCGGAATTGTTAACGGCGACGTAGTTTTAACAGACATTGCTGGCAGCATTGTCGTTAGTGTAACCAATGGAGCAATATATAGTAAGGTAGCTTTACCGCTGAAAGGATACAGTCGACTCAACACAGTTAACGGTAAAATTCAATTTGAAATACCGAAAACTACCTCAGCCCAATTTGCAGCCAATTTAACCAATGGGACGATTAGTGTCACAAATCTCACACTGAAAAATATGATCAGTTCGCGCAATTCAATCAGTGGTGTGCTCGGTGATGGAGAGGGAGAAATTCGACTCGTAGCTGTGAATGGATCAATTAGTGCGAATGGATTTTAATAACAATTAGATGCAACGCTATCTTTTTTAAGTGTCAAGAATCAAAAAATCTGAAATGTGGTATATAATTTCTATCCTTCATTTGAAATTCATTTTATCTTCACTGTGCAATTTAGAGGAGAGGATCGGTGCAGTGGCGTTCAATAGACCTCTGCAAATTAGAAGAACGAAATTGTAACTCCTGTGAATTTCAGAGTTTCTTTGGTTATAATATTTAAGAATCCGGGAATTTTTTGCTGAGATAGAGAAGACAATTAGAATAAAATTTGTCCAGCAGAATAAATAAAAATATCTAAATCTTAGGCATAATCATAGGAACTTCCCACTTTTCCCGCACATGAAAAACATCATTTCCTGTAACTGCACGCAATTTTGATAGTTTCATTTAAATATATATTCAATATTACAATGATAAAAATAAACAAAAAAAATAAGAATTGCAAATAAAAAATTTATAAATCGAAAGTCACCAGGATATTTTTGGTACTCAGGCTTCCTTTCTTGTAATGTATGGTTGTCTTGATACAATATCCTTAAAATTTACTAATTTGACAAAATAATTTAGGACAAAATAATCTTCCGTCGGCAGATCATATCAATAATTGATCCGCTGAGGAGGATTAATAAATTAAAGCTTTTAAAATTATTTTGACCATAATTATCTTGATATTTATTTTTAGCAGGAATAATATTTCATTACCTGAATAGTTAAAAAAAATTTTAAAAATATTAAAAAAGTACTTGACAAAGAGAAAAAAATTTCTTATATTAGCTTTGTATTTCAGAGTACTTTTATTTCAAAATAACTTTTCAGGAGGTAGTTATGGATCATAATCAAATCCAGCAGGAAATTTCAATCATTAAATCAATGATTGAAAAAACGAGAAGAGAGACTGCCGAATCGGGGCATTTTCTTATTCTGATTGGCATTGTTTCAGCAGTCGGTACTTTTGCCATCGGCATGTTCGAGCTATTCAATTTAAATCAACTGGATTTGCCAGCCTTGATTGTCATGCTGCTGATAAATGGTCTTATCGGGTATCTGGTTGTGGCGAACGAAGAAAAAAAGGCAAAATCCTATACCAAAACCATCTTGTACAATGTCTGGTTCGCTTGCTCAATTCCAATTATCATGATCGTCTTTTTATTTCCGCTTACAAAAGTTTATTCGTTTCAGTTGGTTCCCATTCTCATCTCACTAATAATGGGAATTATTATTTTTAGTGCCGGTGTGATTTATGAATTGCGCTATATTCAATGGTGCAGTATTGTCTGGTGGGGTGGCGCATGTCTGATGGCATATATCGAAAGCCAGTATAAGTTCCTGATTATGATCGCCATGATTCTTTTTGGATTTGTATTACCGGGGATCATATTTAATAGACAATACAAAAATGGGAGCAAGAACAATGAAGCATGAAAAAATTTTGAACTTAGATCAAATCATTCATGCTCCAACTCGCTTAGCCATTCTGTCTATTTTAATTACCGTTGAAAATGCCAATTTTGTTTTTTTAAAAGAATCAACAGGTACTACGGATGGGAATTTAAGCACGCATTTAACAAAATTGGAAAAGTCAGGTTACATCAGCATCGAAAAATCATTTAAAGGGAAAAAACCTCAGACAACCTGTGCAATTACTAAAAAAGGAAAAAAGGCGTTTGAGTCGTATCTTGAGCAGTTGGAGCAGATTGTGCAGATGCAAAAAGATAAGCTTTAAATATTTTGATTGAGATTCCCTACTTTTAGTTGACAGATGATGAAGCACTAAAAAAATCTTAATCACTAAAAACAAATACCAAATAAATTTCAATTACCATAATTTTAAATTCCAATTTTGAAAAAAGACAACGGATCAATTAATTTTTATGGAGGATGTAACTATGAAAAAAAAATTATTCAAACAGCAGAATTTTATCATCTATTCTTTGCTAATGTTATTTCCATTTTTAACTTATTCGCAAGCAGATGATAATTCTATCCTTAAACAGAAATTTAATTTAGCAGGAGAACGTATTCAAGAAACGCAATTTTATGTGATGAAATCAGAATGCATTAACTATGCGTTGGACGGCAAAAGGACTGGCAAAGATACTTACAAATTATTTCTTAAATGGATGCCAGCTAAAATTTCAGGAAGAGCCGAGGATGAATTAATTTGCCTAAAATTTACTGTACAATTCGGAGATGCATCTGAAGTTTCAATCCCTTTATTGGCAAATTGGAGCTATTCATTTAAAGGTGGCATTGATGAGAAAAATCAGGTATTTGGCATCGATCATAATAAATTTGAAAATATCAGAGATATTAATGGTAATGTAATTCCGATATATAAAGCCTATCATGTTTACAACGCTTTTATCGATTTTCATTCATTTTGCAATGTATTTGCGGAGCGAACTTCAGAGGGAAGCGGTATCCAGCATCTGAGCAAGATCGGTCAAAAAATCGTGCATTCAGCCGCATTTTCTGAACCACCAACTCATTTAGGTAAAAATATTTTAGATGGATCATTTTTTAAGAATGGTAAAATCACACTTGAATTTAAGGGGCTTAGTGTTGCCAATGATAAAGAATGTGCAATTATTGGCTTTGATTCAGGTGAAAGCTCATTCAAAATGATCGTTAAGCCAACGTCAGATTTTGAAGTAGTTGCTGTTGGTAGTTCCCATTACAAGGGTGATATTTACAAAAACTTAAATTCAAATTGGGTACAACAAGTTGTGTTTGATGAGATAGTAGTGACCGAGGCAACCATGCCAATGCCGCCGAATAAAGTGAATTCGGTGGTGGAGAGGAACGTTGTCATACAGAATGTGAGTGAAAATGAGTTGTTTAATTATTAGGTATAAAGGTATATGGGTAAATAGGTAATTGGGCAAATAGGAAAATTAATCGGCAAATTACCTTATAGCTCTATTTCCATTAAACAAAAACCAAAAAACGGAGGAAGGACTATGATCAGCAAAAAAATTCTTCAGTTCTTTTTAGCAACATTTTTATTAGGATTAAATTTTGTTTATGCGCAATTAAACACCAATCAATCAAAAACTTTAAATGAGTACCTTTCAAAGCTTCCGTCAGAATTCGTACTGGCAGAGAATAAGCCCCAGAAATATTCGGTTACTTCAACCATGCATAATCGCAATATCCAGGGAAACACAGTAAATAACATTCTTATCACAGCAGAATATACCCGTGGATTAGAAGATTCATTTATGCGCTGGAATAATGTCCGAATTGGGGCAGCGCCGGATTCTGAAACTCCAGCTTCAGAAGGTAAACTTTTAGAATATATGGAAGATTTTTCTTACAAAATGTCTGAGGATATCATCAAAGAGGAATTCTATCAAAATTTTCCCAATGATGATACCAGGCATCTCATAAAAACTTTAATTTGGGATGCAGCCTTGTTTGATCCATTCTTTTGGGATCATCTGGATAAGCTTGAATTAAATAAATTTTATCGGGTATCTGATCTTGAAGATTTTAAGGTACAAATGGGGAATTGGGGATCGATTAAAATGAAAAACCTGAAATTTAAATGGACAGGAATATCAAAGATGAATAAGGAAACCTGTGCTCTGATTCAATATGAATCCTTTTTTAATCCGGTGCTATCAATGACCAATACAATGACGATTCAGGGAAGATCGCTTTATTGGGGAAACTTCTGGATTTCATTGGAGGATAAACAGATTGAATATTTTACATTGAATGAAGATGTGGTGATGGAGATGACCTTGACCGGTAATCCTGAAAAAAGATTGCTGGATATTCAACGAGAGGTTATCTTCGAGAAAATTGATTAATCATTAAACTCAATTTATTTTATCTCGATCCTTAAATCTCCCCTTTTGCTCTTTTTATTAAATTGATGAGTTCCTTTTATACTTATTAAGGGCTAAAATTTCGTACAGATTCCATCGCTCCAGGCGATGGAATCTGTATCTCAATTACCTTTTAGACTTAAAAATTAATCCTAACCGAGTATAAAAAGGTAAACAACCAGGAATTTCATTAATCAATACCAATTTTTTTATTGAAGTTATTATTTGTGATATCTCATAATTTATAACGCTACTTAGTCAGATTAATATTTTTACTTATGATTTCTCAAATCCTCTTCGAGAGGCTGTCATTCCCGCACGTTTTTTGCGGGAATCTCTTGCGGAAACT
>Ga0209427_10000662_pt1 | contig 37367 bp, 34 predicted proteins | sample DeeMarSWOR136_30_FD_187465 | JGI IMG/M metagenome (GOLD analysis project Ga0209427, IMG submission 187465) | Marine sediment microbial communities from White Oak River estuary, North Carolina - WOR-1-36_30 (SPAdes) (version 2) | ecosystem: Environmental > Aquatic > Marine > Intertidal zone >...
ATTGCCGCGCTTCGCTCGCAATGACGAAACAGGAAGGGCTCGCAACGACGAAACAGGAAGGGCTCGCAACGACGAAACAGGAAGGGCTCGCGATGACAAGACAGGAGGGACCCGCAATGACGCATGGGCTAGGATCGAGATTCAGATATTCTGCCCCTGACGAAGGCGACGATTTCGCCAGCAATGTTGACGGCACCTGTGGCGGCCTGGGCTGTGTAGACCCGGGCAGGAATGCTATCAGGCAGACTATTCGGGTACCTGGTCGTTACGTAGTAGCCATCAAGTATGGACCACGTTTTCACTTTTTCTGCGAACTCTTCATCGAAGCTGGCAGCTTCAGCACACAGCCTTTCCACCGAGTGCCCAATGATAAGCTCGTCGCCCCTCGCGTAGAGAAAGGCTTTCAAAGCCTTTTCCCCCACCTGTTGCGCCAGGAAGCAAGCGATATGATAGCCACCCCTCTTTGCCAGCTCACCTGACCACTTTAAGTCCTCCTCCGCCTGTTCCAGCCATCTTTTCCCTTCTTCAGCTGGTTCCTTTCTCATATAACACAACCTCGTCGGCCAGGGCTTTTCTTAGAAAAGGAGTCTCTTTCATCCTTTTGAGTTCGTCTGGTGTGTAACAGAGTATATCAGCGTCAACCGGCAAAGCAAGCAGACGGTGAATTTCCGTTATCCTCTCAATGAAGGACTTATTGGTGTCCATTATCACTAACACGTCTAAGTCCGTGAAAAGGTCACTTTTGCCTCGGGCATATGACCCAAAAAGGCTGATCTTTTTCACGTTTAGATCGGAAAGCTTAGCCACAATTTGACCGGCCGAATACTCAAGAAGCTTCTCATATTCCTGCCTCTTGCGGGCGAGTATGTCCTTATCCATGTCTTCATATTATATCAGCCAGCGGGAGGATATTGTACCCATTCATACGATTAGCGCCACTTCTTTTGCGTCACTGTCAGGTGTGAGACTCCCATCTTGCGCCGGAACAGGCCCCGCAATCCTATGGGGTCCTAGAGACGGAGATTGCCGCGCTTCGCTCGCAATGACAAAAAGAGAAGGACTCACAATGACAAGACAGGAGAGGCCGGCAATGGCACGTTTACCTCGTCGTTGCGAGGCGCGATAGTGCCGAAGCAATCTCGGTGGGCAATGAGATTGCCGCGCTTCGCTCGCAATGACAGAAAGAGAAGGACCCACAATGACAAGACAGGAGAGGCCCGCAATGGCACGTTTACCTCGTCGTTGCGGGGCACTACAGTGCCGAAGCAATCTCGGTGGGCAATGAGATTGCCACGCTTCGCTCGCAATGACAAAACAGGAAGGGGTCGCAATGACAGAAAGAGAAGGACCCACAATGACAAGACAGGAGAGGCCGGCAATGACGAAAAGGAGAGCGGCAGAATGACAAAACCCAAATGAGAAAAGGAGCTAGTCTCCACCAGGGAGCATAACCATGTTTTCAGTCAGGACACAGCGGAGCCAAGATACTTGAAGATCTTCACAGCTGTCGAGGCCGTAGTATCGGCAGGATCGGGATATACGCGCTCATAGCTGGCCAACGCCTCCAGGGGCAGGGGGCTAGTGGAGGCGCTGGTGCCCACTATTCTGTAGTGTCCAGACGTCTGGGCGGCGATATAGGCCTGCGCATCTTCATAAGTGGGGAAAGCTTGCCCGCTGGTGATTGCCTTATATTTCTGCCCTGGTCCAGCTTCTCTTTCTTCGTAAGATATGACTATCGACGAATTCGTGGCGGGAACCACGGCTTTGCCATCAAAGTTGTAGAGCCTGATTACCGTGGATTGGTAAAAGGCGGGGTAGAATAAGGTTGTAAATTGCCCGCCCTCTTCCGTCGTCACGTAATAGGATTCATAGAACTCGCTGGTGTTTTTGCCGGCCCACTCCGCCATGGCGTAGAACTTCCCTGTTGCCATGGCAGAGTCAATCATCACATATTTCGTACCTAACTCATCGGCCAGCATGTTGGCAGAGCTTTCATTCTGAGAGGTGAAGAAGTTGCCAGCCTCGACTGCTCCCCTTTGGCCGGGATTGGCATTGGGTATGCGATGACCAAGCTGCATTATGAAGTAGCCATAGTCCCACCAGGACATGACGCCGTAGGCAGTCTCGGGATATTCGAACTCACTCCTGGGCGGGTATAGCTCATAATAGAATTCGGGGTCACCAAAAGGCTCGGGGCTGTTATCCTTTAGCCACAGAGTCGAGGTGTACCACCCGCTGTCCATAAGAGGGGCCTGCAGCGCCAGCGGCTTTGTGTATCCGATGTAAAGTCCGCCGCCAAGGTGCGTATGCGTATCCTTCCAGAGGCCGACGCTGGGGAAAATCACCAGGAAGAAGAGGACTATCCCAGCAATGATGACATTTATCCAGGCACCTCTGGGCTGCATGAAGGTTTTCGGCTTCGCTTTCTCCCTGCTTTGTTTTTTCTTCTTCTTGAATTTCTTGACCTTAACAGCCTCCACCACTTCCCTGGGCTTGGCCAGCAATTTGCTTAAACCCGCAATGTCCAGCATTTTCCAGGAAAAATATCCTGTGAGCAAGGCAGCATTTATGACGAAGTAGTAACCGAAGCGGCGCTGCCCCAGAACTGCCAGCAGCGTTACCACGCTCCAGACCAGAAACAAGGTTTTGTGGGCGCTTCTTTCCTTAACAAGGGCAAAAACAAGCATGACCACGGCAATAAATGAGATGAAGAAGGAGGTGGTGAAGTTGGCCCAGGCCATACTTAAGGTGAAAGTGCCATGGGGGAAAAGAATGCCGCTCACCTCCATGACAGTCAGCATCGCACCAGTCGGCCTGAAGATACTAAATTGGCTGAACATGTACCGAAGCAGGGAGGGATTGATAGCATGCAAAGCAGCCAGACCGATTCCAGTTAGTGCTAACAAAGCCAAAGGATAGTAAGCAGGCTTCCAAGCCCGGGCAGTCATGAGCCGCGAGATAACACTCAAGACTATCGGTACCAATATGGCAATCAGCAGAGCTACCCGAGACATATTATCCAGGCTGCCCTTAGGCAGCAAGGGAAGAAGCATGAGGAAGGCAACAAAGAAAAGAGGAGTGCCAATGATGCATAGATGGTCAGTTGACCTGCGCCTTAAGTGGTCCACGACGAACTGAATTGCCAGGTAAAGAAATATAACGAAGATGAACATCAGCCCGCCCTGCCAGGAAAGAAGATAGATACCCAGGAAGATGCCGGCCAGCAGGGTATAGACGAGAGGCTTGGCGATAGTTGGCCAGTCTCTACTCAGGACATGCCTGAAGGAAATCTCCCTTTCCCGAGCGCGTTTGATGGCCATGATTAGAAAGAGTATGGCCACGGTGCTGAACAAAGTCTCAGCGACATGGTGGTCGGTAAAGCCAAGCAGGGAACGATGCAGAAACTCGGTAGGCAAGATGACAACCAGGGCGGCGGCAATTACGCCCACCCAGCGGTTGAACAGCTCCTTGCCGATGAAGTACACGGGGATAAGCGTGAGAGTGCCCAGAATAGCGGGCATGTAAGCAGCCACCACTTCCATGCTATGCAGAGTTGATGCCGCCCCTTTAACAAGCAGAATGATGCCAGCGACAAGCCACGCGAAGAAGGGCCGAGCAAGTGCTCCGGTGCCACCGGGGTAGAGCATGTAGGGGTCAAAGGTATTGAAGTCGGGAAAGTTATGAACCAGAGTTTCTATATTGCGCAGGTAATAATAGGCATCAGTCTCTCGAAGCCAGACTGCACCATCGACGAAAATCTGGTCATGAGGCAGGTATGCCCGTATGTACAGTGAGATGCCGCAGAGGACGCCCAGAATTATGCCCACTATGACTATCGTGGGGACTTTTCGCTTCTGCTCGGGACTTTGCTCGCTCACCTAAAGCTCCTACAAAAGGAATATCTTGCCTGCACAAATGTGCTCCCCATTATAAACTTAGCGCGCCAGATATTACAATGCATCATAACCCACCAGCCTTTTGAGGCGGGGACTACTCAACGACACCCCTTTGTAATCCTGAGCACTTTGTTGCTTGTCATTCTGAGCATCTCCCCTTTTGTCATTGCGAGCGAAGCGCGGCAATCCCCGGGATTGCTTCGACTGAACCCATCAGCCTCGCAATGACAAGTTAGACTTGTCATTCTGAGCGAAGCGAAGAGTCCGGGCCCGGCTCGGGGACTGCGTTCACGGACTCTTCGTCGTCCCCATTCATCGGGACTCCTCAGAATGACATTGCTAAACGGTCTGGCTGAGACAGTCTGTTGAACCAGAAGCCAGATTTAGCCTATAATTGCGTGATGCGAACCTACCGTGGCGTCAATCTAAACACCTTGTGGTTCTTAATAGCTCTGAATGTCCTGATCTTCATAATTACCTGGGTAAGGCCGGAGGAGGTATTCAGTCTTTTCGGCTTGACCCCGGCGTGGCTCCCAGAGCAACCATGGACGATTATAACCAGTATGTTTGTGCACGGTGGTTTTGCCCACATATTGTTCAACATGATAAGCCTGTATTTCCTGGGAAGCTTCCTCCTCCGGGCAGCGGGAGAGAGGACCTTCCTGGCGGTATTTTTTCTGGGAGGGCTGGTGGGGAATGTCTTCTACGTTCTGCTTGGACCACCCTTTGCCACAGGCGTCGGAGCCTCGGGGGGCATCTTTGCCCTTGCTGGAGCCCTGGCGATCATAGTTCCCAGAGTGCCAGTCTTCATATTTTTCATCCCCATCCCTATGCCACTGTGGATAGCAGTCATAATCCTCCTCCTCCTGTCTTTTGTCTTCTCCGGCATAGCCTGGCAAGCTCACCTCGGAGGCTTCCTGCTGGGGCTTATAGCAGGCCTCGTTTTTAGGAGAAGAGGGCGAATGTATTATTTTTAACCCTGTAGACCATGCCAAGAAGAATCCCGTGATTCTTCTGAAAATCAGATCAGACTCAGAGTGGTTTCTCAGGATTCCCCAGAAGTCGGCAAGATTTCTTGGGGTTGATAAGAGATGGAAGCAAAACAAATCAGTTTGCAGGCCGATGGACTCGGGCTTGCCGGCGAGCTTCATATTCCGTCAGCGCACAAGGTTCACCCAGCCCTGTGCATCTGCCACGGCATTCCGGCTGCTCCCCCCGACCCCACCGATAGAGGTTACGCACTGCTGGCGCAGCGGTTCTGTAATGCTGGCTTCGTCACCTTGATCTTCAACTTCCGCGGGACGGGAAGGAGTGGAGGCAATCTAGACATCCTGGGCTGGACTCGAGATTTGCAGACTGCTCTCGATTTGCTGTATAACCTGGAGGAAGTAGATAAGACCCGTTTCTGCTTACTGGGATTTAGCGGAGGGGCGGCCGTTTCCGTTTATACCGCAGCCCGTGACCTCAGGGTATCTACAGTGGTAACCTGTGCCTGCCCTGCGGATTTTCACTCTCTCCACCAGAGAGAAACACCTCCGGACGCCATTCAACGGTTTCGGCAAATCGGGGCCATCAGGGACAAAGATTTTCCGCCCTCGATAGAGGAATGGCAAAGGGGATTTGAGACCGTCTCTCCAATCGAGTGGATCGACAGAATTTCCCCCCGCCCCCTGCTTTTGGTTCACGGCGATGCCGACGAACTGATCCCCCTGGACCACGCAAACAGACTTTACCACAAGGCTGGACAGCCAAAAGAGCTAAAAGTAATACCCGGTGCCAGACACAAAATGCGTCTGGAAAAGGCGGCCATGGATTTTGTTCTGGACTGGCTAAAGGCACGGTGCTAAATCGAGAGAGCATTTTCAACATTTACAGCAGCCTTCGGATAATGCTTTCGGTAGTAGTATAATGGAAGTAACAAATTGCTAGGAGTAGTCTGACGCTATGAAAGCATTGAAGCCTTTAGCTGAACTTATCTCCTTGAAAGGGAAGAGAGCCTTGATTACTGGTTCTGCCGTTGGTATCGGCAGGGCGATGGCCTACAGGTTTGCAGAAGCGGGTGCGGATTTAGACCTCGTAGATATGAACATCAAAGGGCTGGAACTCGTAAAAAAGGAACTTGTACCGTTCAAGTCGGAAATAGACATTCATAAAGTGGATCTTTCCAGGGAGGAGGAAGTAGATGCTCTCTGGGAAGAACTAAGTGGAAAGGAGCCTGACATACTGGTAAATAACGCCGGAGTATATCCTTTCAAGAACTTCCTGGAAGTGGATGACGCCTTTCTTAAGAAGGTAATAGATATAAATTTAAGATCAGCTCTTCTCATGTGCCAGTATATGATAAGGAAGAGATTAAAAAAAGGAGGGGTGATTATAAACATCGGCTCTATCGAAGCCATTGTGCCTATCGCAGAAGATTTGATTCCCTACGATATTAGCAAGACAGGAGTCATTGCCCTGACAAAAGCTCTGGCCAAACAGTACGGCAGAAATGGTTTCAGGATAAATGTAATCTTACCCGGAGGCATAACGACTCCGGGAACAAAAGCCGTCGCCAAAGAAGTTGCCTGGTTTAAGACAGGCCCCCTTAAAACGGGCATAGAGCTTGCAATGAGATTGCCTTTGAGAAGAGGCGGACAGCCAGATGAAGTGGCTCGTATTGCTGTGGTTCTTGCCAGCGATTTGTCCAGTTATGTCCATGGAGCACTTGTACCCGTTGACGGAGGGTTTTTGTCCGCCTAGTGGGACAGGGGTTGGCACTAGGAATTTACTACCCGGTACTATTTAAGCAAAGAAACCCGGGGTGCCCTTAGGCATGAATCTTTTTATGCTGTAGCTGTGAGAATCCGCCTACCATTATTCCTTTTTCAAGAAAGTATACGTTCTTTGGCCCTTTCTCGATAGCCTGAACAAACCGCTGCTTGTTACTTGAGACACTATCTCATTTTCTCTCATATGGTGGTCACTCAAGGATATTATCCCTTCTGTTTTCGATACGCGATGCAACTCCTTCAATACCGCGTCTGGGTCACTCAAATGGTGAAAGGCATCGTATAATAGAACGGCGTCTAAGGTATTGTCCGGCAACCCAGTTTGGCAATCGGAAAGGATGGTTTCCACGTTTGTCAGCTGCTTTTTCGAAACGATATTCTGAACTTTCTGGATTGCCAGTGGGTGGATATCGAGAGCGTAAACTTTCCCTGATTCGCCTACCAATGTTGCGAGGGGGATTATGTAACCCCCGGGTCCACAGCCATAATCGAGCACATGAAATCCCGGTTTTATCCCCACCTCTTTCAAGATATTCAGACGGGGCAAGAAGAAATCGCGAAATTTGTAGCCCACCGACATGAACTGAAAATCAAAACTGGACATTGGCTTATCCATGGCAGGCTCCTTTCCTTTCAACGAGCGATTTCAGATACCGCCCATGGATATGCAAAGCACAAGTTGAAGACAAGCTTTGGGTCGGAGCGAAGCGCAGCTTTGTGTTTGCTGTCATGCAACCTGAAGGACGCGGTTGCGAAGCAACTGCAGAGTTCCAAACCCCGCTCACTTTTGAAATCAATACAGCCAACTTCTATATTCTGGTGTTGCATCTTTCATATCCTCATACAGCCACACCATGCGGTCGCAAAACCACAACTTGCTGATAAACATGACAATGCCACCGACGATTGTTGGCCATATTTCCAGTATTATCAATCCCCAGATAAATGGAATGGTGCCGATTGCATTTGTTGCCGACAAAATATTAGGCACAAGAAGGTGGTGTTTCGGTACCGGAACCTCTTTGCGATTCTTCCAGACCCATTCGCCAAGGACTGCTTTTGATGCCCAGTTGTTGGTGCTTTTCGGTTCGGGAAAGATTCGCGGGTTAAACCAGGCCCATGCAAGCACGACAATTATTGGAACAACAGCCCACCAGCCAAGCCAGACCCTGCTCCAGAATGCCAAACCGATAAGCGGAATCATAGAGAAGCGAGAATACCCGCTCCGGGGATTAGAATGACGCCGACGCGCCTTTTCATCCATGCGAAACAAGTTTGCTATCTTGTTTTCAAGCGTCATCTGTATCTCTCCATATTCACTATTATGTTCACTTCATACTTTCTAGATTCACCGCAGGGTTGGGAATTTCAGGTAACGGTCGCGGATATGCAATAGAAGTCAGCCCTGTGCTTTCCCAGATTGCTTCACCAACCAGTATTCCATGCTGTCCGCCAGGGCTAGCCAGCTGGCTTCGATGATGTTGGTGGAGCTGCCCACCGTCCGCCAGTTCTCCCTGCCGTCGCTGGATTCAATGAGCACGCGTACCTGCGATGCAGTGCCTGCGGTCTCTTCGAGGATGCGTACCTTATAGTCAATGAGTCTTACAGCAGTCAAGTCAGGATAGAATTGAAGCAAAGCTTTACGAAGAGCCTGGTCGAGGGCATCAACCGGACCATCGCCCTCAGCAGCCGTATGTACTGTCCTGTTATCCACCTTAACCTTGATAGTGGCTTCCGACAGCGGCTCCTCTTGATTTCCCCTGGTGGGCAGGCGGCGCCGCTTCTCCACCACCACCATGAAGTCAACCAGCTCAAAAGGCGGCCGATAGTCAGGCTGTGCCCGGCGGAGCAGAAGGTCGAAGGATGCCTCGGCAACATCATATTGAAAACCCTGTTTCTCCAGTAGCTTAATTTGTTCCAGCACCTTCTCAATCCCTTTGCCTCTAGGAACAGGCAGTCCACGCTCCTTAGCTTTAAAGATGATACTTCCTTTCCCGGCCAGCTCGGAAACAACAACCTGCGGGCGGTTGCCTATCAGACCCGGGTTTACATGCTGGTAGCTATCCTCCCACTTAACTAGTCCCGAGACGTGAATCCCGGCCTTATGAGTAAAGGCATCATCGCCTACATAGGGAAGTCGGTCATGATGAGGCATGTTAGCCAGTTCTGATATATACCGAGAGACTTCGCTAAGTCTCCTTAGCTGCTTGTCAGTAACGCAACCAATGCCCATCTTGAGTTTCAAAGTCGGTATGATAGAACAGAGATTGGCATTGCCACAGCGCTCGCCATAGCCATTAATGGTCCCTTGAATCTGCATAACTCCCGCCTCCACAGCAGCCAGGGAGTTAGCTACGGCAAGCTCGGCATCATTATGGGCGTGGATGCCCAAAGCGATAGGGCTGGCCTTTTGCAGGGCTTCGATACTCTTTACTATCTGGTGCGGCAGAGTGCCGCCATTGGTATCACAGAGAACCACGCATTCCGCATCGGCTTCAGCCGCAGTCGCCACCACCCGTAACGCATATTCAGGATTACCTTTATAGCCATCGAAGAAGTGCTCGGCATCGAAGAAAACCCGGAGCCCTTTTGCTGTCAGGTAACTTATGGAATCTGTAATCATGCTCAGATTTTCTTCCAGTGTCGTTTCCAGAACCCGAGTTACCTGCTTATCCCAGGCTTTTCCCACGATAGTGACCACCTTAGTTTTGGCCTCAAGCAAAGCTTGGAGATTCGAGTCTTTTTCTGCCCGGCAATTGGAGCGTCTGGTGCTGCCAAAAGCCACCAGCAGAGAATGTCTCAAGTGCAAATTCCGCGCCCTGGCAAAAAACTCAGAGTCCTTAGGGTTAGAGCCCGGCCATCCGCCTTCGATGAAGTCGATGCCCAGCTCATCTAGCCTCTGGCAAATCTTGAGCTTGTCCTCGACGGAAAAAGAAATCCTTTCCTGCTGAGCGCCATCCCTCAAAGTGGTATCATAAAGCTGCACTGTTATCATGAAAAATTTGCCTTAACCTTTCACTTTTTGAGCAATCAAATCTCCCGTTTCCTTGGTTCCTACCCGAATTTTCCCTTCGGACATTATATCGTAAGTTCTATAGCCTTGCTCGAGGGTAGCCAGGACAGCATTTTCGACAGCCTGAGCTTCAGTTTCCAGGGCAAAGGAATAGCGAAGCATCATAGCTACGCTCAAGATAGTGGCAATAGGATTAGCCAGGTCTTGCCCCGCTCGACTAGGAGCGCTGCCATGAATCGGCTCATACATACCGAATGTTTTCCCCCTGGGAATTCCTGCCAAGCTGGCTGAGGGGAGCATACCCATCGAGCCAGCCAACATGGAAGCCTCGTCCGTGAGTATATCTCCAAACATGTTCCCAGTGACCAGAACATCAAATTCAGCAGGGCACTGAATGAATCTCATGGCACAGGCATCAACCAGCATATGTTGGAGCTCAACATCAGGGTAATCGGCGGAGACTTCTGTAGCAATCTGGCGCCATAGCCGGGACGACTGGAGAACATTGGCCTTATCGACGGAAGTCAGCTTGTTCCGGCGGCTGAGAGCCAGCTCAAAGCCCACCCTCAATATGCGCTCAATCTCTACCTCAGAATAGGCTAAAGTATCAACAGCCTGCCTTCCTTTAGGAGTCCGCCATTGCCTCTTGGGCTGACCAAAATAAAGCCCGCCAGTGAGTTCCCTAACCACCATCAGGTCAACACCCCTAACCACCTCCGGCTTGAGGTTGGCAGAATCCACCAGCATAGGCAAAACTTTCACAGGACGCAAATTAGCAAACAGCTTCAGCCCTTTGCGCAAAGCCAGAAGCCCGTCTTCAGGGTGGATTTTGGCCTGAGGGTCATCCCATTTAGAACCACCAACTGAGCCGAGCAGTACGGTGTCGCATTGCTTACACATCCTCAAGGTCTCATCAGCGAGAGCTGTGCCCAGAGTATCTATAGCAACGCCACCTATCAGACCATCGTGGAGGTAGAAGCTGTGCCCGAATTTTTCACCTACCACCTGCAAGGCCTTTAGCGCCTCGGTTATTACCTCAGGGCCAATGCCATCGCCACGCAAGACCGCTACATTAAATTCCATACTATTTATCTGTCCGATTTGGCATTAGTATATTCGGCAATTATATATGCGTCTTGCGTTTTTGGCTAGGAGAGTGTGTCAATATGGTTGCTGAAAGATTATGTCAACTCTGCTTGTTTTGGGCGAGCCCGTTCCCCTTTTACACAGAGGGAAAAGAGTTGCAACTCAGGTGTTGTGGTTCACAGTTCGAGGTCCAATTACACCGACACTACCCGCAAATTCAGCCTCTACCGCTCCATGCAGGCATTCCTGCGATACGCTCTTTCACTGCGCTCTCGGCAGTTTTTCTGTCCATCTTCTGAGACATCATCATGAAGTTGACCATGCCCTCAAACACGTGTTCATAGCTTTTGAGGCTGCCATCCGGGTTTGAACAATATACGCAGTATAGGTTCTCTGGATTTCCTCCACCGAAATCTTCAGACTCAGCCATGGGCATGCCACAGCTCATACAGCTCTTAACAGCTCTGGAGAGCTGGTTAAACGTCAGCTTATATCCGTTAATATCCTCGACCGTGAAGTCCCTGATGCCAAACGGCTCGTCTTTTATATCAACTACAAGCTTGACGCCCTTGTGCTTTAGCTCATCGTAGTACTCATCTATGTTTCCATCGACTTGCATATACAGATTCACGCCAACGCCCAGTTTTTCTTCAGCACCAATGCCGACATTCCCGGCTGGGATGAGCATGACAACCATTCCATCCCTAGATAGGTCGGCATACTCCGGATTATCGGCGTCAGGGAACGCCATTCCCATCTTGAATCCCAGTAAATCTCTGTAGAATTGAATCGTTTGCTTCATATTTCTCACAGCCAATGTAGGAGAGATATAGCCCATTTCTAGCCTCCTCAGTTTCTCGCCTAGTATATTACACTGATAACTTGGTTTCTCATCAACAAGCGTTTCTGGTTAACGCAGCTTGTCTGGAAGATAAATAACGTTGTCGGCACTACTGGATTTCCCTATCACGCCAATTTTGGGGAAATCTTTTCCTTGTAGCCGCTGTAGGGCCACACATTGCCTCTCTTTTCTACCTAACAAAACAATGTTATCAGCTACCCTATCATATGAATCGCTCAGTGCGAATATGATAATCTGATAGTCTGAGGCCAGCGTCTTGAAGAAATCCAGCGTTCTGTCCAGACGGACGGAGTCAAAATTAACAAACGGGTCATCTAATATCAAGGGCGGCTTCTTATCGCCAAATATCAACTTTGCCAGGGCGACCCGAAATGCTAGATAGAATTCATCAATTACCCCCCCACTCAACTCCTCGGGCTTAGCCCAGTCCCCTTTTTCATCCGAATATACCCAGAACTCCAAGGCTTCCTTGTTGACTTTGACTTGCTTATACTTGCCATTGGTAAAGATAGCCAAATACCCCTGAATTTCCTTCTCCAAAGCCTCTCCGGCTGACGAGAGAATCTCAGTTCTCGCCTTGGCGACAAATTCCCTGGCTAATCCATAGACTTTCACCTTTTTTTCTTCGTCTCTCAAAGCATCCTGGAGTCCTTTCAGTTCCTCTTCCAATCCAATCTGATCCTCTATACTGAATCTTGCCTGCTCGATGATTACTTCGCAGCGTCTTCTCTGTTTCTCAAGCTCAGCTTGCCTGACTTCCAAACTTCGAATCCTCTTTTCTAGTTCGACGTATTGTTCCATACTCAGCGCCGTGGTCTTCAAATCATCGGTGAGCTTCGCCTCCTCAACCGCTAAATCCCTCGCTATCGTCTGTTTTTGCTTCTGAAAATCTTCAACCGTCCTGCCTCTCAACATCCCCCTTAACTGAGCTTCTAAGCTCCCCTTCTCTGCAACCCAAGATTTGAGGTCCTTTTCCTTCTTATCGAACTCGCCAACCGTCCTGCACTTGGCCCGAGCCAGCAGTTCACTTTGCTTCGTGCTAAGTCCAGCGAGAGCCTCCCTCATTTTCTGGAGGCGCATTTCAAGATCTGCAATACTGATCTCCTCACGAATGAACGCAGTTCTCTCCCTTATTACGGTCATGACAAGAACTGCTGCACCCAGGATTGTTAAACCCAAGAAGTACAAAGAGACAAGCAATGCTCCGACTACCCCGATTATGATCATGGTTACCGGAACAGCTATACTACGCCCCGAACCAAAGAATGTTTGAGATCTTTTCCTCTCCAGTTTCTCCTTCGCTTCTGCTATTTCCTTCCCTCTCATAGCCAGGTCCTTCTCAGTATCAATCCGTTTATACTGGATTGCATCCAGCCCCTTTCTAAATTCCGAGACCTGCTGCTCATTTTCAAGCCCTTCAACGGACCTAAGTGCCTCGTCTGCAGCTTCAAGTCTGGTCATCAGCCCGTTCACCCCACCAAGTAGCTCTTCCACCTCATCATATTTCTGCTTTAAGTCTTTTATGCATGCCTCGATCTCTTTGCGCTGCTTATTCTTATCCAACAAAACCCTGGCATTCTCGTATTGCTCCTTAACCTCAGCCAGTCTCTTATCCATTTCCACCAGCTCGATTTTTCGCGCCTCAATTTTGGCGACCTCATCCCTTACCTCCCTGTATTTCCGCAAAAACTCATCTCGTTGGTCTCTCAACAACGCCAAGCTGCCTTTTATCTTTGCCGGTCTATCCAATCCTCTCCTAATCTCGGAGATTTTGTTATCTAGTTTCTGTATCACCTGTGAGGCAAGAATGCTTTCTTTGCCCCCACTCACAATTTCTTCCAGGCTTTCGTTAATTTCTTTCTTACCTGATGAGATCTCACTCACCTGGTCTTGACGAATGCAGGAAGAACATAAGAAAAGCGTGTCAGATTTGGTGCCCAGTAGCTCAGCCATTTTCTCCGAAATCTCCTTGAAAGTATCGAGCTCTTCTCTGCCGTTCTCACCGGTGAGCCTGGCGGTTCCTTTGTCAAAATCCTTCTCCAGCAAATATCTGTTCCCCTTATCTTCAAACTCGAGACTGGTTCGAAACTGCCTAGTTAAGCCCCAGGAAACATAGTCTTTCAGCCCTTTGGCAGTGCTTCTAGGATTATGAAAGAGCGCAACAAAGATGCCCTCAAGCAAAGTGGACTTCCCCATTTCATTAAGCGGACCTTTGACCACATTTATCCCCGGGCTGAACTGAGCTTGAAAATCAACAAGTCTCTTGAAGTTTCTTAGCTCAATCTTTTTTAACCGCATTACAGAACCTCCTTCCCGTCCAGAAGAGCTATGCCATACTGAAGGGCATTCTCAGCAACGTCTCTCTCCTCCCCTTCCAAGCCTTCAATTTGTTCCTTCATTAGCCTAATGAATCTATTTGCAATCAACCGCTCTTCACCCTCCGTGACCTCTCGTGACTTCGGATGAGATTTATCCATAACACTAAGATGGAAGAATTTTTCCCCCAGTTCGATCTCCAATTCCTCCGGATTTACTATGAATTCGACGTCGCGAAGCCCCTTGAGAGTGACTCTTTCTATCAGATTCTGGCCTGCCCCCTCGGAGATTCTCGATTTCAGCATCCCCAAATCTTGTATCTCACTCATGTCTATCTCTACTTCGTTATAGTCACGAAGCCCAAGCTTCTTGGGTTCAACTTCAACCTCACCGGCGGGCGAGAGGTTGACCAAAAGAACTACGCCCTTCTCTGTTTGGCCGGGGATCCACTCCGGCGGGCCAGAATACCAGGCCGGGGGCTCGGCCGGGCATCTGTAGGTGCGATGCCAGTGCCCCAGCGCCAGATAATCCATGCCGCTAGCCTGGACTTCCTCCAGCCTGAAGACATGGTCATCTTCAGCTATCTTCTCAGGGATATATAACGAGCCGTGGGCCATACCGATATGAAACTTGGTTGAGGTCGAACGCCTGAGTCCTTTCAGCGGGCTTACGCGCGACCTGTTACTTAGATTTGGTTTCCCGTAGACAGTCAAGTCGAGCTTGGGATACTCCTTGTAGGACACATTTTCATCGGTGAAAACTTGCAGATTGGGGCACTTTCCTTCAAAGTCAACTTTTCTATAGATCGACGAGGAATCAAGAGAATCATGCGTGCCGGGGATAAGGCAGACCGAGATATCATTTGACCTGAGCAAATTGAATTGCTCTATCACCAAATCTATATTCCTTTGCGGCTGATGGTTAGAATCGAATAAGTCTCCTGCAATTAAGACCATGTCTACTTTTTCATTGATAGCAGTCGCAACAAGGTTCTTGAATGTAGCCATCAGTTGCTCCCGTTGCGAGGCGCCCTTCTCGCCCAGACCCGAGAACTTCGCCCCGAGGTGAATATCGGCGGTGTGCAAAATCTTTACCATCACAAATATCCCTCTGCAAAAGAAGGTGGTAAAACCTTCAAGTCGCGGTTCTCCCTGATATTAGTTCACTCCGTTCGCAATTACCTTCTTAGCCACGAATCTTGGGCAGCAGTAGAATACCCAGGATGATCGCGGCTGCTATAACAGCCACCAAATACATTCCTGCACCGGCAGCCAGACCTACACCCGCAGTCACCCAGATGGTGGCTGCCGTGGTCAGTCCTGCCACCTCTTCTTCACGCTGGCCGCGGAGTATAACTCCCGCGCCGATGAAACCGACCCCGACTACCACCCCAGCAGCAACCCGAGAAATGTCAACCCCTTCAGCACCAAACCCAAATACGGACACTACAGTGAACAGGGCTGCCCCTGCGCCGACTAGTATCAGCGTACGCATTCCCGCCGCCTTGCCTGCCCGCTCTCGCTGATACCCGATGCCTGCCCCCAACCCAACGGCCAGCAACAACCTCACTATCGCTTCTACCCACGGACTCAACTCATCACCTCCATGTTGACAGTATCTCAGAGATCTTTATTTCTGGATTCAGGAACCCGTACCTCCAGCAGCGCCACCCTTCTTTGCCACCAGCAAACGATTCAGAGCATTCATGTATGCCTTGGCGCTAGCGACAATAATGTCAGTGGCAGCACCACGCCCGGTGTATGTGATACGCTCGCTCTCTATCCGTATCAAGACCTCGCCAATGGCATCAATCCCCTCGGTAATCGATTTAACAGTGAACTCCGTAAGTCTATTAGGTATCCCGACTATGCGATTGATAGCCTTATATACGGCATCCACGGGACCTGTGCCCAAAGCAGCGTCAGCCAAGCTCTGTCCGGCTGGACCGATAAGCCTGACCGACGCTGTAGGCATGCTGTGGTCGCCACAGGAGACTTCCACATGGTCAAGATGGTACACTTCGGTGACAGTGCGTAGTTCCTCGGCTATCAGAGATTCAATATCTCTGTCTGTGATTTCCTTCTTCTTGTCAGCTAAGCTCTTGAAGCCCTGAAAAGCACGATTTAAGTCTTCCTCACTCAGACTATAGCCAAGCTCGGAGAGTCTCTCCTTGAAGGCATGTCGACCACTCACCTTGCTGAGCACTAACGCACTGGAGGGGATGCCCACGGATTTAGGATCCATAATTTCGTAAGTGATAGACTTCTTGAGCACGCCATCTTGATGGATACCTGATTGGTGACGAAAGGCATTTGCCCCGATGATAGCTTTGTTGGCCTGGACAGGAAAACCAGTCAGATCACTAACCAGGCGACTTGTCCTGTAAATTTGAGTCGTATCAATGTTAGTGGTGAGGTTGAAGAAATCCTGGCGAGTTCTCAGAGCCATGACAATCTCCTCCAGAGAAGCATTGCCCGCTCTCTCTCCAATGCCATTAATAGTGCATTCAACCTGCCGTGCACCTACCCTTATTGCCTCAAGACTATTAGCCACTGCCAACCCCAGGTCATCATGGCAATGCACGCTGACCACAGCCCTGTCGATGTTAGGCACGTTATCCAGTATACCCTGGACTAAACTGCCAAATTCCCGGGGAGTAGAATAGCCGACAGTATCGGGGATGTTAACAGTGGTCGCCCCAGCTTTGATCACCGCCTCCAGAATCTGGTAGATGTAAGCAGGGTCAGCACGACTGGCATCCATTGGGGAGAACTCAATATCGTCCACATAACTCTTGGCTCGAGCCACTGTTTCCTGGGACATCTTTAGAATCTCGTCCCGGCTTTTCTTAAGCTGATGAGCAAGGTGAATGTCCGACGCTGAAAGAAAAACGTGAATACGGGGGTGCTCGGCTTCCTCAACCGCCTGCCAGGCCCTATCTATGCCTTCAATATTAGCCAGTGTTAGGGCACAAATTATGGGACGCCTGAGCTCCCGGGCAATAAGGCGGACAGCGTCAAAATCACCGGGCGAGCTGGCAGGAAAGCCTGCTTCAATAACATCCACGCCAAGCTTATCCAGCTGCCTGGCTATTTCTAGTTTGTCCTGGAGATTTAGGCTCGTTCCCGCAGCTTGCTCACCATCTCGCAAAGTGGTGTCGAAAATGATGACCTTTCCCATAATTATCCCCTCTTTGAAACTCTGGCCGAATATCCTTTTTCAATATTTGCGTCACGAAGCCTGGTTATTAGCCAGGAATTGCTCTAAGTAAACAACAGGGAATAGAATAAACACCAACAGCGAATTTGTCAACGACGGTAAAGTCGAGGCATAATCTAGTGCTGGGGAAAGCCGAAAAATGGTGCTGATAATAGACAATTACGATTCCTTCGTCTACAACCTTGCCCAATACCTGGGGGAACTGGGCTGGCAACCAGTGGTCCATCGCAACGACCAGATTACTTTGGCTCGAATCGAGGAGCTAGCCCCCAGCCACATTATCATCTCACCAGGACCCTGTACGCCCTTACAAGCGGGTGTCTCCAACGAGGCAGTGAGACATTTTGGTGGGAAAATCCCCATACTGGGGGTGTGTTTAGGACATCAATGCATCGGCTATGTCTATGGGGCCAAGATCGGCCGGACATTGCCCATTCACGGCAAGACCTCCTCCATCCAACACGATGGCAAGACTATCTATAAAGGTTTACCCAATCCCTTTCCAGCAACACGCTACCATTCTTTGATTATCGAAGCTGAAGAATTCCCATCGTCTCTCCAAGTCACTGCCAAGACGCCCGAAGGGATAATAATGGGGGTGAGACACCGAGATTATGTGGTGGAGGGCGTCCAATTTCACCCCGAATCCATACTCACCGAAGCAGGACATGCTCTCCTGGCTAACTTCCTCTATTTTACCCTGCCAGTCTGGAGCAGAAATCAGATGCCAAATCCTAAATCCTAAACAAATGCAAAGCACGAACGTCATGAACTCAAAACTGTTTAGACCCTTCGGATTCTGGTGATTTGGTATGGCTTAGAGTCTGGTGCTTGGAATTCAGGACCTTTGTGAACGTGGCAGAAATCATTTGTCTTAACGGCCAGCTTGTACCCCGCTTCGAGGCTAAGCTATCCCCCTTCGACCACGGCTTCCTTTACGGATTCGGCTTATTCGAGACCATGAGAGCTTACAATGGCCATATCTTTCACCTCGACTCTCATCTCACCCGCCTTCGCTGCTCTGCTCAGAGCATCGGCGTGTTACACAGCATCCTGAGCACAGATGGAGGTAAGGATTTCTTGAAAGCTGCCTGCATGGCAACTCTGGAAGCCAATAATCTGAAAGATGCCCGCATAAGGCTCACCGTCTCGGCTGGTGAAGGCGACATGACACCCGACCCCAGTACATGCTCCGACCCCACTATCCTAATCACCGCTCAAAAACTTGTTCCTTGGCGCCCAGAAAAATATGAGTCGGGTTTCAAGGCAGCTCTATCTCCCCTGCGGCGCAATAGCCAGTCCCCCCTGTCCCGATTGAAATCCACCTGCTATATGGAAAATATCCTCGCCCGCATGGCGGCCAGAGCCGCCGGATACGATGAAGCTATTTTTCTAAATGAACAGGGATATCTTACTGAAGCCAGCACGGCTAATGTCTTCCTGGCGATTAATGGAGAACTCAGCACGCCCTCTCTGGAAAGCGGCGTACTGCCTGGAATTACCAGAGAGGTAGTGCTGGAAACAGCTCGTGCTTCAAATATCACAACCCTGGAAAGAGAGGTGGAGTCGAGAGAGCTAATTGAGGCTGAAGAAGCCTTCCTTACCAATTCCATACTGGAGATTATGCCCCTGACCCGGTTTGAGGGTAAGGCTATCGGCACAGGCAAACCCGGCAAGCTAACCAGACAGTTACTGGCTGCTTATAGAAAAACCGTAGACGAAGCAGTAGAATAGTTAGGGAAAGCTATGAATTCGGGAAAAACAGGTGGGCCCCTTTTCGGAACAGGCATTGTTCCTGTCAGCGCCAAATCAAGTCCCAATCAGGCTGGCATTGAGTGTATTGCGAAGCTCGGCTCGGGGCACATGGAGCTGCTGAAAGCCTTGAAGAACCCGAAGGCAAGGGGGGGTGGTCATCCGCGAGAGTGTGCCTTATCGGCAACAGGATGCTGTGCTCCCGCAGAAGACATATCGGCACCTCCCTTAGCCAGAATTCTTGATTGTGAGGACTTTGCTTCATCCGCTTTGGAGCTACAACGTATATAATGAACTGACCAAACCTTTGTGCTCTTGTTGACAAAATGAGGGATAGACTAACTATCGGGATCGCTGGTGCTGGTGGTGATGGGGTAGTGGTTCTAGGCAGTCTTTTACAAAGACTGGCCGCCTCTCAAGGATATTTCAGCCAGATGCCCAGATACTATGGCCCTCAGATTAGAGGTGGAGCTTCCGGGGTAAAACTGAGCCTAGATACAACTCGGGCTTCCGTACCCGAGGATACAGCGGATATCCTGGTATGCTTCAATTGGGAGAAGTACGCAGAACTCGAACAGGAATTGCCACTGGATGCTGAGAGCACCGTTTTCTACGATAGTGCTGACCAAAAGCATAGCGTCAGTCTGCCCGAGAAATCTTTTCAAGTCGGCTTCTCCGAAACAGTTGAAGAGCTAACGGGCGCAACCTCGGCCAAAAACATCGTAGCATTAGGATTATTAAGCAGGATTTTAGCTTTGTCCGAAGATCATTTGAAAGGAGCTATACCCCAGGACGAGGCACTAGCTCTGCTGCAGAAAAATGAGTTGGCTCTCAATTCCGGAAAACGCTTACTACTGCAATTTCCTTTTTCCGAGCTCAAATTATCCCCTCCGCGAGATTCTTCGGTCAAGATCATCCTGCATGGCAACGCTGCTATAGCGCAGGGAGCCATCCGGGCCGGCTGCCGAGCATTTTTCGGTTATCCCATCACACCTGCATCGGAGGTCATGCAAGAAATGCAGGACTATCTTGGTGAAGGAAACGGAATCTTTCTTCAGGCAGAGGATGAGATCGCTTCGGCTGGGTTGGCTCTCGGGGCTTCGATAGCTGGCACAAAGTCAATGACTGCCACAACAGGGCCCGGATTAGACCTAATGACCGAGATGATAGGTCTGGCCTCCAGCGCCGAAATCCCTGTAGTTGTTGTTGATGTGCAACGGTGCGGACCTGCTACGGGCATACCTTCCAAATCAGAGCAATCGGATCTCAACCACGCTATCTATGGGGGCCATGGCGATGCCCCCAGAGTGGTTGTCGCACCCCACGACGTGGAGGGATGCTACCGGTTACTAATAGAAAGCTTCAACATAAGCGAATACTTTCAGACTCCGGTAATTCTTCTTTCCGATCAGTGGCTCGGACAAACCACAGTGGCTACCAATAGCGATTTCCTCACAAGAGACTATTCAACGTCCCAGAGAAGAAGGCTCCGTGGAGAGTATCGGGAGCGCTATCACCGCTATGAACTAACTGGAGACTGCATTTCGCCCATGGCTTTTGCCGGGGACGAAGGATCAATATATCAATCTACTGGACTCACCCATAGTGATAACGGGAGGCCCTCATTCGATTTTACCACCCACCAGCGCATGCACGAGAAAAGGTGGCACAAGCTTGCGCCACTCCGCGATAGGGATGAATTGGTCAAAGTCTTCGGAAGAGAAGAATGCAGCAAAGGCGTAGTGGTCTGGGGGCCTTCTGCCCAGTTCGTCCTGGAAACGGTAAAGGACTTAGAACTCAAAGACGAAGTCAAAGTTTGCATACCGGAGCTTATTCATCCACTGCCTCGTAGACTCACCAGCTTTGTAAATTCCTTAGAAAAACTGCTGGTGGCGGAAATGAATTATTCTGCTCAGCTCTATCACTACCTGCGTTCTCAAATAGACTTGCCTGTCGACACTGAATTCTATGCCAGGGCAGGCGGTCTGCCTTTTAGCAGAAAGGAACTATTCGGGCCAATAGTGAAGTTGGCAAGATGAGCCAAGCAAGCAATTATGGAACAGAAGTAAGGCCAGTCTGGTGTCCGGGCTGTGGTAATTTTGCCCTCCTCAGTGCGCTAACCAAGAAAGCTTTGCCTAACCTAGGGATGCCCAGACATCAAACTCTCATCGTCTCCGGAATTGGTTGCTCATCGAGGATAGCTGCTTACATAAACACCTACGGCTTCAACAGCCTTCATGGTCGTGCTGTGGTCATCGCTCAGGGAGCGAAGCTAGCCAATCCTGAGCTCACAGTCATAGCCATCGGTGGCGACGGTGATTTCTTTAGCATCGGGGCGGGACATCTGCCTCACGCCGTGAGGAGAAATGTGGACGTGACCTGTATCATGATGAATAACTTCGTCTATGCCCTGACCAAAGGCCAGACCAGCCCCACAACTCCCTACCAACAACGGGGCGAAGGGCCTTTTCTTTCCCTGCAGTACTATCCCCCGGTAGATCCGGTCCTGGATATGGTCAGCTATAGTGTCTCCACCAGAGCAAGCTTTATCGCCCAGGGCATTTCTAGCGATGCCGCCCATCTTGCCTGGCTCATCGAGGAGGCGATCAAGCACGAAGGTTTTTCCTTTGTCAATGTACTAACTCCATGCGTTACATTTAATCCGCCGCAGTTGTTCAAGACAATAAAGGAGAGAGCAAGTTATCTGAGAGAAGGAGAACCAGTGGGATTACCAGATTCGTCTACAGAGCAACCGTGGCTTCATGATCCTAGCAACATCACTCTCGCACTGAAACTGGCCCAGACGCCTGTGTTGCAGAAACCACACATAGGAATAATTTTCCGAGGCAAGGAGCCATGAAGATATCCAGGGAAATTGTTCACCGGCCAGTTCAGCAAATTCCAGGATGCCGCCGGTAACACGGCATAGGATTGCGTTGATGATTCTCTATGACGAGGAATTTGAGAAAGGCATGTGGTGCTTTGTGATTCGAATTCTAGACATATGGAGGCACTTCTAGCACCGAAGGAGCGGAAGGCGAAGCGAGCAGTCATCAGTCAGAGCATGCCCTATTTACGACAGGATGCTCTCCTTCTCCAGCAAACCTGACATTCTGTCAACACGATACATGATCTGCATTAAGCGTGATTGCCACGATGCCCCTGGAATTCAGATGCTCCAGCAGGAGATTCTTGGATACAGGCCGGAAGGCATGCTTCACACCATCATGGAATATACTACAAGACGATCAACGCCAAATCCGGCATGCTCAACCAGGCCCATTAAGCTCTTGTCTCGGTGGTTCACTCCTATGCGCATCACCTTTATGCCTTCGGACCGATACTTATCAGCCAGAGCACGGACAAGCTTACTGCCAATGCCCCTCCGTTGGTAATCTGGGTGAACCCCTATCATTTGGATTATGCCTACTTCGGTGATGCTCTCACGCAGACGTGCCACTTGACCTAGGACAAAGCCACGAACCTGACCATTCACTTCTGCTACGAAGCTAAGATTGAGCAGTGGTGCTACGTCCCCGGTAAGCGACCGTATGTAACTAGCCGGGCTTCGCTGAGGAGGTTTTCCACGCCCAGCAAACAATATATATTCAGCAGTCAAGTTACGATAAGTGATAACATTTCCGGCTGCCCTTATTTCCCCGTCAACGGAAAGCACAGCGTCGATGTCTTCTAGTTTGAGAGGCCTGATTTCTACCTTATCTTGTTCACTCACAATAGCTCCCAATTCGAGCGCTTTGCTCTAACCCGATTATATCATTCTATCATCTAGCTAACAGCCTGTAAAAAACCATGCAAAAAGCCGGAAGGGTTAAGGCAACAAAATGAGTTAGAGTGACACTAGGGAATAATTCCCGGGTCAGGCATGCTTTGCCAGCTGGCTTCTGTCGTAATTCATTTCTGCTTCATTCTCCCTGTATTTCCTCGACAAACGCATCGCCGGCAACATAAACGGAGCAGTGACTACAAAGAAAATAGCTTCAAATGTTCCATTACTGTTTGGGGCTTTGTTCCCTTTCAACCTGCTTAAAAACGCATCGAAAGTGTTGCCCACTAAATTGCCAAAGCTTATCATTCTGATGATAAGGATAATGTGTTTTGCCGTTCTGGCTCCGTAAAATCCACATAAATTAGCGGTCATTTCACTGTCGGGGTTTCTGTTGGTTTCCGCATAATGCTGTGCATATGACAAAGCCAATAATTCGAAGTCGGACGCGTCTGCATGGAATTGCAGATTAAGCATATTTCTGACTTCTTCCTCGCTTGTACCGCTTGACACTGCCTGCTTAGCATGAAACCAGGCGCAATATTTGCATCCGTTGACCGCGCTTACCACGGTCATAATCCTTTCAATAAGTGCTTTAGTGATCTTCTTATCCCACAATAAACCGACCATTTCAGGCGATTTACGGGTCAGAAAGCCCATATCGCTCATAAGTGTTCGTGCTGTAAAAATCCTCTTGTCAAATCCTCGTTTCATCCCGCTTCCCCTTGCATAGTCTTTTGCCAGGTTGCCATTCTTATTCTAGTCCAATCATTCTTCATAGACAATTCTGCGCATAGTTCAATAGGAGATGCGAGAATCCATTCCGCAGTCGATACTTGCCCAAGGATCTTCGCCCGGGATGGTATCACAAACACACTCTCTTGAAATTCAACTTGATGACTTTTCGTGGATGATGAGGTTGAACGGAACCAAGTACTGTTCAATCGCATAAGATTGCACGATTGTCAGAATTATCAAATGTAGTCAGCTTGCCCATTCTAAATGGAGTATTCTAATTTGATCTCCGAGCAAGCTCATCTACAGTCAGGAACTTCCCAGTAGTCTCCGCTTCATGTACCAGTTCAACCATTAGGGAATTAACCGGGGTCGGGATACCTGCTTTCTTTCCTAAGTTCACGATTTCCCCATTCGAATAGTCAACTTCCGTGCTTTTTCCTCTCTTGATGCTCTGCAATGTGGAACCGAGCACCGGTACTTTACCCAGCGATTCGGCCTTCTTTTTTAGCAGGGTTGATGCTATTGGCAGTGCTTCTCTAGCCATTGTTTCTATCGGTTCCATTGGGAAACCCGGTACGTCTGCGGTCTTGATTCCGGCTGCTTTGATGACTTTCAAACCTTCTTTCAACAGGTTGATGGTTAATTCTCTGACTTTTGGGTATTGATAGCTGTCCTGATACGACAATCCGGTAGCGGCCGGGACAGCCGTCTGCAGATTCCAAATGAGCTTGGTCCAGTGCGCAGCACGAATATCTTCACTTATATCCGTACCTATTGCTTTATTAAGCAACGCTGAAAGAGTCTGTAATCGGTTCCCTTTGTTGCCAAAGGGTTCTCCTATCAGGAGGGCTGTTTTGCTGAAAGGAATAGAGTACGATGCCTTACCCGGTTCAAGGAATTGACCATTAAATGTAACAACGCCGCTGATGATATTCTCTTTTCCCAAAAGCCCGGCTGCCTGGTCATCGCTCTGAACCCCGTTTTGCATGGTGACTATCTGAGTGCTAGATAGAAATGGCTGCATTTTCCTGACTGAAGACTCGACATCCTGAGCCTTTACGGTTAGCAGGGCTAAATCCGGTTTGAAATCAAGATTCTCCGCAGCCTTAACCTTAATTACAATTCTCCCGCATTCTCCCTCAAGGACTAACCCCTTCCGGTTTACGGCATCAACATGAGGTTTCCGACCTATTAGGGTGACATCTTCTCCGGCTTTGGATAAAAGACCACCAATTACACTGCCAATAGCTCCCGCACCGATAACGGCTATCTTCATAATAGCGACTCCTTTTCTAGCTACAACTACAAAAATTGTAGCATATTCAGCCTCAGACGTGATGCTGAGACATTAGTTCTCGAAATCCGCTTTGTGGCGTTTTTGTTGAATGCAAGGAGACTGAACGAAAGTCAGCATTGTTGGGTCGCTTTTCGCTGGATTATGCCTCCTTTGTTGAGGGCCGGACAAGTCTATAATAAAATACGGTACGAGTGGCTTGGCAATGATGAATCCCTTCTTCTTTGTCATTCTTTTCGCCCTACTTATTGACTATGCCCTGGGAGCAGCTGCAAACCTGCTTAATCTCAAGTCCCTGAGAGCAGAACTGCCTCCCGCTCTTGAAGGGGTCTACCAACCCGAGGACTATCGTAGGTCTCAGGAGTATGTTCGCACTAATACCCGCTTTGATTTCATAACCAGTACGTTCGGCCTCGCCGTCTTGCTTTCCTTCTGGCTTGCTGGCGGCTTCAACTATCTTGATCAGATAGTCAGGCCCTGGGAGTTCGGGCCTATCTTGACCGGATTGCTTTACATCGGCATTCTACTGATAGGCTATAGCCTTCTTACGCTGCCTTTCAGCATCTATCACACGTTCGCAATTGAGGAGAGATTCGGCTTCAACAGAACTACCCCACGCACTTTTTTTCTGGACAGGATCAAGAGCCTGGGCCTAACGGCGCTGATCGGCGCTGCCCTGCTGAGCGCCGTTCTGGCCTTATTCGAATATGTCGGCTACCACGCCTGGATCTATTGCTGGATTGCCGTCACTGTCTTTTCCCTGATTCTGGAGTATGTTGCCCCAAACTGGATTATGCCAATGTTCAACAAGTTCACTCCGCTGGAACCAGGTGAGCTGAAAGACGCTATTTTCAACTATGCCCGCTCTGTTAATTTCCCCATCAAGAACGTTTTCGTGATGGATGGTTCCAGGCGATCCAGTAAGTCAAATGCTTTCCTTACGGGATTCGGCCGCAATAAGCGGATCGCCCTCTTTGATACCTTAATCAAAAAGCATACGGTGCCCGAACTGATAGCCGTGCTTGCGCACGAAATCGGTCATCACAAGAAGAAGCACATACTACAGGGCACCACAATCAACATTATTCACTTTGGAGTGCTCTTCTTCGTCTTATCTATCTTCCTGGGCAGCCCCGGCCTCTACGATGCATTCTATATGGAGCAACAGTCGGTTTACAGCGGGATCCTGTTTTTCGGTTTGCTCTACACCCCGCTGGAAATGGTACTCTCGCTCGCAATGCAGGCACTATCGCGGAAGAATGAGTACGAGGCCGATCGCTTTGCAGCCGAAACTATTGAGCATCCGCAGGATCTGACAGAGGCATTGAAGAAACTGTATGCAGACAATCTTTCGAACTTCACGCCGCATCCCCTTTACGTCTTTCTCAACTATTCTCATCCACCCCTGCTTCAGCGCATACGTGCCATTCTGCGATACCAAGCCTGACTTTGCGGGCAAGAACGCTATCCGCCACAAGCACACAGCGAGCAATGCGGCTTTCTACCCACGCAACTGATGATACAGGTTTTTGTGCACAAGTTACAGGCAGGCTGGTCAAATTGAACAATGACCGTCTACGGCAAAGGAATGCAGGCTAAGCACGGTTGCACAAGACTACCGAGCCAGAGATAGCTATCCGCTTCATTGACGCTGGTAACGGTATGGTAATGGCCGGTATGGTCTTGGAGGTTATGAACTACATTTCCGTCATGATCTAAGGCAATGACCAGAGCTATTGGGTCGGGCTCACTCACTCGCAGTGCTTCAGGCAAGCGCATGATTATCTTGCGCAAGAAAGGCCTGGGCATGACGCTGTCTATTGTCTTGTCACGGGGGTATACCAGCGCCACCCAGAAGAGGTCCTCGCCATTGTAGGTCAGATTGTCGGGAAACCCTGGCAGGTTATCGATGAAGATGTCTGTTTCCCCCGCTTTCTCGCCGGTCAGCCAGTAGCGCCTGATGCGGTAGCGCATGGTCTCGTTGACCAGCACGTAGGCCTCGCCCGGTCCAAGCGCCACACCATTGGCAAATCCCAGCTCATCTACGTGCACTCTGGTCTCGCCAGTGTCCGGGTTCCAGGAGAGCAAGCGGCCGGTCGGCCGTGACTCGGTGATATCGACAACGTAGTCATGCTGGTCAAAACGGGTAGAGGCATCCGTGAACCAGACCGTACCGTTGGAAGCAACGTCAACATCATCGACGAATATCATCTTCTCGCCGTTAACCTCATCGGTAGCTAACTGGACCTGGTGGCCCGATGCTGCTGTGGCACTATCAATGTAGATCAAGCCAACGAAGGCATCCGCTATGTAAAGCCGATTATTCTGGAATCGAAGCCCGAGAGGCCGACCCCCTGTATTGGCGATAAGCTCCAGAGTGTCACTGTTGTCCAGTGAGAAACGTACAATTGAACCATCAGCTAGACCGGTATAAATGAGACCGTCCGGACCAAACGCTGTATCCTCAGGGCCATAGCTGCCAGCGAGAGGGTATAACTCAGCTTGTGCCAGTACGTCGTTCTCCTCATAGACCCCGGTTAAACCCGGGTCATCAGCTGGAGTCCAGGCAATGGGATCTATGGGCACCGGCCACAATAACAGATAGAGCAGCAGAGCAAGCGCTAACCCCACGAGCACCCAGTGCCATTTACGCATTCCCAGCTTCCCTCTATTAATCGGCCTGATCCTGTTCAGACAAATCGACTATGACAAGATGCTACAGCCGATCTTGATTTATGTCAAGCGTTGCCCGCCCGCCAGACCTATCGTCCAATCTTTAAATGGTTAGAGCGGCAGTCAAGGCAGGCTAGCCGAGGTCGAAGATATGGCCGCGGGCATGGCACAGGAATAGCTATTGATATCGTACACATGAATATACTGTCGCCACTGCCGGACCTGAACATTATGGACTAATAATGATATCGCGATTATCGCATAGTTCAAGGGGAAGGAAGCGGATATCCGCCGTCACAGGTACGCCGTTACCTCGGAGAGGCTCCGTATCCGCGGGCAGTCGGTTATGTCTTCGAAATAGCCCCTGCGATCAAGAAGAATGCCTTTCATGCCGGCATGCCCAGCGCCAATACAGTCAACCTGATATTGGTCACCGACGTAGATCGCCTGTGAAGCCTCGATTACTGCCCGTCTCATCGCTTCTTGGAATATTTCCGGCTGAGGCTTGTTGAAGCCAGCGTCCAAAGAAGTTACCACGATATCAAGCCATGACGGCAGCCCCAGTTCACTTATAGTGGAGCTGAGGTCACGCTCCACGTTAGAGATCAAGCCTAGAATCAATCCTCGGCTCTTGAGGTCATTCAGGGCCGGTGCTACATCATCAAAGAGAACCAGCTTCGCTTTGAGTTGCTGCATCTTTCCCAGCATGGCAAGAACAAGCTTTTCATCAGGCTCTATGCCCGCCTCCTTGAGTACTATTCTCTGGAATTGCGAATACAACGCAATTGTTTCTTCCTTCGAACGCTTGCTCAACGGACGGCGCGCAATCTCCTGATAGATGAACTCATTAGCCATCACCATCGGCCTATCAAACACGTCAGGGCTAGTATTGATACCGAGGCCCTTAAGTGCGTTCGCTTCGAGTTCTTCCTGCGGCGGATCATAGCGTACCAGTGTATGGTAGAAGTCAAAAAACACGGCCTTAATCATGTCAGCGCACTCCCTTTCAATTGCAGGACACCGCTGCGGTTAATGCCAGCACAACCCTAAAGGTAACAAAATGACCTTCCTCCTGTAAAGGGGACCGCCAATAGCCTTTTGCCTTCGTAGCGTGTGATTAAGAGTGAGTTTTGGTGCCTCTGCTGGGCCTGGGTGCACGATAGACAGAACTTCTCGTTTGGAACTCGCCCTTTCGTCGGTCAAGTATTGAGACGATTGCACATTTCAGAAAATTGTGCAATTCGGGCTTCGGGTATTGTAAAGTATCGGCCCAATCGCCCCGATCCTAGCAATCGATGGTAACATCTCCAGCCCTCATGCTGCATACTCAGCCCTGAGGTGAAAGAAACCGCGCGATAATTTTAGCCACGTCCTCGATGTCCCGCAGATATACGAATTCTTCCTTACCATGTATATTGCACTCCGGGCGTATCACGCCGAGGCCGAATTCTTTACATCCCCATGAGGCGACAATGTGGGATAAGTCCCCCGAGCCCATCTCCCCAAATTTGTTACCCTCGCCGATAGTGTCGCCCATAACGGCCGCCAGCTTGTCTACGACAGGGTCATCACAGGGCGGCACAGTTGGTATGCCGAAAGCACGCTCAATTTGCCAGGTAACACCCGGAACAGAGGCAAGCGTATCGAGTAGCTCTTTCCTGGCATCCTCCAGATTCTCTTCAGGAATTAGCCTCCGGTCCACCGATATCAGACACTCGTCGGGCACGACATTGACTTTGATGCCTCCCTTTATCATATTGATGTTCAACCTGCCTTGCATCCGCTTGAGCTTCGTATCAGGGTGGGTGGCGACATTGGATTTTCTCTCTTCTACTCTGTGTTTTAGGTCCAGCAGCGCCTCAATCAAAGGGCTGGCTTTCTCGATGGCGTTTTCTCCAAGATGAGATAGTCCGGAATGCACCGACTTACCTGTAACTTTGATATCAACCTGCAGTGCCCCCAGACCGGCTATAGAAACATATCCAAAGCTGGAATCAAGGCTGAAAAAATAAGCACCGGAAACAGGCTCTAAATACTGCCTCAGGTACTGGATCTGGCTGGCCTGACTGAACTCCTCGTCGGTCGTGATCATCACTGAAACGTCAAAGTTAAGGCGCTTCCTTCTTAGGGATTCCATAGCCGAAAGAAGGGCGACAATGCTTCCCTTCATGTCGGCAGCGCCCCGGCCATAGACCTTCCCGTTCTCGACTCTGGGTTTGAAAGCGGCCCAACCTTCGGCTGGAACGACATCAATATGACCGTAGAAAATCAGGCGCGGCTTACCTCTCTCTCGGTGGTGACAAACAAGATTTACTCTTCCTTCTCTTCCTTCCGCGTGCTCGACAGGAATTACGAGCTTTTGCGTATCAAAGCCCAACTCCTTGAACAAGGGCTCAAGATAGTCGACTGCCTTGTCGTAGTTTAAACCCGGCGGTACAGTAGTGTCGATGGAAATTAGGTCCTTAAGGACTTCAACGTGGTTCACTTTTGCCTCCTTGTGGCTTGGCTGCTGCGCCTACTGCTAGATTGTATCATGATTTGTAGTGGGTTTCATTGGCAGGGTGGCCCCGGGCATTCCGGGACCTCACGTGATTTGCGCTTTTCTTAACATGGCAAAGGTGGTTACTTCCGTTCCCGGCAGCTTGTCCTCGGAAACGACCTCGAATCCGAACCGCCGGTAGATAGCCACGTTCTTCTCAGTATTCGTCTCCAGGAAGCACGGCATTCGTTCGCAGTCGATACGTTCCAGTAGCGGCCTCAGCAACCGGCTGGAAAACCCCTGTCCCTGGTATGCCGGGTCTACTCCGATGATTTCCAGATACCAGTGAGGGTACGGCACCAGTTTGCGGTGGAGGTTATCTACAAATCTGCCGAAAGCCCGCATTCGGCCTGCCCCCTGGTGTCCAAACCTGACAAGAGTTGAGAACGGGACCGAGCGTATAACTTGCCGAACTCCAAAGGGTGACTTCCCCGGCGGCAGCCAGGCCGCCACGCCCTCCAGCTTCTCGGAAGACGCATAAACCTCGCCGTATTTAAGACAGACGGAAAGCGAAATAGAAGCGAACGTATGGGCGGCTGCGCGACGCTGCGTTTGCTCGTGGAAGTAGTACCGGAGCAGCTCGTATTCTGAGAAGGCGCGCCCCAGCACCGCAGCCCCGGCATCCCGCTCTTTCAGGGTCAGCCTTAACAACTCGTCGGTCTGATTAGCCATTCTCACCTCATAGCTGCGCGACGCGCCGAGGTCACCAATTATAGCAAAGCATATTGCCGAGACAGGAATACAGAGGAAAGTCGAATGGGGATTAGGTGCATTGCACAAAACGCCCTTTTGCGTGATAGAAGGTCACAGGTCAGGGGAGATTGTCAATTGGAACAGGCTCGATATCATCTGCCAGTTTGAAGCCGAATACTCTAGAATAGAAATAAAGTTCGGCGTCGAGAGACCGCTTAATGTTTTCCGCCTTTCTGAATCCATGCTGCTCGCCCTGGAAGAGTATATAGGCAGCCGGTATCCCCTTCCGGCGGAGAGCGTTTACCATCAGTTCTGCCTGGTCCGGCAGCACGACTTTGTCCTCGTCTCCCTGAAAGAAGATTACTGGGCAAGACAACCACTCCACATGGTTGATCGGCGAACGTTGCAGGTAAAGGTCACGGGCGGCGGGATACGGCCCGACGACCCGGTCAAGATAGCGTGACTCGAACTTATGCGTATCTCTGGCCAGGGCCTCCAGGTCACTGACACCGTAGTAGCTGGCTCCGGCTTTGAAGGCGTGCCGGAAAGTCAGGGCAGCGAGAGTAGTATAGCCACCGGCGCTCCCGCCCCGAATAGCGGTGCGCTTGTCGTCTACTTCGCCGCGTTCAATCAGGTAACGGGCGCAGTTGACGCAATCATCCACGTCCACAATTCCCCACCTACCGTCCAGTCTCTGCCGGTAGTCTCTACCGTATCCTGTGCTCCCGCCATAATCCACGTCGGCCACAGCAAAGCCGCGACTTGTCCAGAACTGAATACTCAGGTTCAGGGCGCTTGAAGTGGCTCCGGTTGGTCCGCCGTGGCTCACGATAATTAGCGGTGGACTTTCCCCGGCAGTCCCGACATAGTCGCCGTTCTTCGGCCTGTAATATAAGGCATGAGACGTCAGCCCGTCTTCGGTGGGGAATTCAATTGCCTCGGGCAGGGACAGGTATTTAGGGGGAACTGTGACCTTGGTGGAGCGGCCCAGAATTTCCAGCTTGCCGTTCGTCATCTCCAGCCTGGCAATCGATTCGGCCTCGGCCGGCGAACCGGCCAGAAAAACAACAAATCCCGTCCCTCCCCGGACCCCTGAAATCGAGGTGTAAGGTACCTTAATTTCCTTGAGTTTACGGGTTGCCGGGTCGAGAGCGGCCAGATGCCATGAACCATCCTTCACGTAGCTGCAGATGAGTCGCCCGGATTCGAAAGTGTAGGTTGATGTCCCGAAAACCCAGTGCGGTATCCCGAATTCGGCTTTCATCGGACGGAGCGCCTCCATAGACCCATCTTTCCATCGATAAAGATTCCACCAGCCGGTCCTCTCGGAGATGAAATGGAGCGTCCCGTCAGGCGAGTACTGTGGCTGGCAGATAGATTCATTACTCCCGCCGGCTATGCGTACTGGATCAGCGATTGACCCATCCTCTCTAATTTCGCCGACCCACAGCTCCGTATAGTCCCAGGGCATGTTGGGGTGATTCCAGGTGAGCCATGCCAGCAAAGAGCCATCCGGGTTGATGCGCGGCGAAGAGTAGAAATCGTTCCCTGAAATCAGCTTCTGAAAACGCCCGCTCCCGTCGGTACTGATTGCCGCCAGGTAGTTCTCCGCTTCTCTGTCGCTGTTTGTATGGTCTTCACACACGCAAACCATTCGATTCCGGCGGCCGTCTATGACGCCGTCGGCATAGCGCATTGCGCCCTCAGGAGTAATCGGCTCGGGAATGGAGTTGGGGGACTGCCGGTAAAGGCGCTGGTCCGCGAAATTGGAAAAATAGACTGTGCCCTGGTCTACTTTGTAAGCCCCACCACCATATTCATGCACGCGGGTCCTGACACTGAACGGCTTGGGCGTGACATCGGCGACCCGGCCATCCGGCGAACGACGTACAACCACACATCGCCCTGCCTCCTCCGGCCGCAGTTCTATCCAGTATATATCATTGCCATCCACTTCGACCTGTCTATCGAATCTAATCACTCTCGACGAGACAAGATCGGAGGTCACCGGTGATTTCCAGGAGCCATAGGGTGCGGCGGTTGCGTCTTTCATCTCTATCTGTTGGCTTGACTGCGATTACTCTCGACCAAATGTAACATACGTGTTTGTTCATGTCAAAACAAGCACTGTTAAGTTTGCCGCGTCAAATCTGGCGGCAAATGCAACAACACACCGAATGCTGCAATAATCTCTCGCTTTAATACATGGTTCCAGCGTAGAATTAGGACGTGAACGACAGTGGCACCTACGCCCTGGTGATAGCCTTAAGAGTCGGACTCTGTCTACGAGCAGGTAAGCTAGGCATCCATAGTCTTGTACCTGGCTATTACGTCTATACGGGCAGCGCCCTTGGCGGATTATCTGGAAGGCTGAGGCATCATTTGAAATCGGACAAGAGGGCGCATTGGCATATAGACTATCTTCTACGAGAGGCCACGGTAGCTCAGATATGGTATGCCCTGGGGAAAGCCAGGCTCGAATGTATATGGAATGAAATAGTGAAGGGCCTGCCTGGAGCCATTTGTTCTACACCCGGATTTGGTGCCTCGGATTGTCAGTGCTCCTCTCACCTCACCTATTTCCCGACGATTCCACCTTTCAATCTCTTCGAGCAGAGGTTAAGGCAAAGCAAACTGCCGGAAGTCTACCGACTTGACCTGACGAAATGAGCTTTCGTGACCCTCGTACTACTGTTTAAGCAACTGGACCGTATTGCACGACACAATCAGCACAGTGGTGCCTACATACTCCTATGCCGGCCTAAATCAACTTTGAAAGACTCATGCACGCGCTCGATTCGATTCTGCCTCACCGACAGCAACAACATGGCCACGGCCGGCGTTTCGTACGAACAGCAATAGATTTTGATAGCGGATCTGGCAATTGCTAAGACCGATTCCTTAACTCCGTCTCCGGACAGGGTGCCAATTCAACGACCCTGAAATATCTTTTATGACCTTTGGTTGTAGGCAACAACAAAACCAATATGCCTGCACGATACTCCCTGGTCTCTACCAATTTATGGTGTGGGTCGCCCGGGTTGACCCGACTCCGGTTTGAACCTCTGTAGTCGCTTTCTAGATGCTGTCCTGCACGATGAGCGTCCTACGATCCGTCAACGAAGCTCCTCGAGGTGAGCAGTATCATTGAGTGTGACGAGCAGTGCTTTCCCGGCTGTGACTTGCACTTTGGACAATGAGGCATTGGCAATCTCAAATTGACGGTAAATGCGGTTTGATGTTCCAAGGACATGGGCGATGATGACCTTAATCACTACCTCATGGCTGACTATCACCGCCTGCAGCCCCTGGTTCGCCGCAACAATACTGTTGAAAGCGCGTACGGCGCGTTCGGTCACCTCGGCAAAACTTTCGCCCGCAGGCAGCCTCACGGTCGACGGATCAGTCCGCGATTGCTGCCAGATTTCCGGCCACGTTTGCTTAATTTCGTCCCGGTGCAGTCCCTGCCAGTCTCCAAGACGGATTTCGATTATTTCATCCGAGACCGTTGGTTCAAGTCCGTGCGGTTTAGCCAGGATGGCAGCGGTGCTATACGTTCTTTTGAGCGGGCTGCTGTAAACCGCGGCCATGTTTTGGCTTGCCAGACGGGAAGCGAGCCGCTGGATTTGCTTATACCCGACTTTGCTCAAGTCTTCCTCCGTCCAGCCCATGTAGTAGCCGTTGATATTCGATTCAGTTTGCCCGTGGCGGACAAGGAGAATAGTAGTGGTGTAGACGTATCTCATCGGCCAATTCTTTCGGCAGGAAATCCTCACGTTTTGCAGTGAACAATAATATCCTCAAAGGGTCTACGGTCCACTCGTCATGAGCATAGCCAATTCTTGTGGTCCCGGGAATGTTCAACTGCCAAAATTGACGATTTGCCGCCCTATTTTGTATCTCAAACTCAGCCAGATTGCAAGAAAAGAGGATAGATGATACAAAAGCAGAGAATACTAGATCCCGTGAGATTGCGCGATAGTCAGGAAAGCGCAATGGCGATTAGGTGCATCAGACAATCCGAGCTTCTGCTACGTACAGTGCACCTTGGGATGATTGTGCAGTTTGCTTGCAGTTGGAGCTTCACTACTGCCTGATCTCGGCCTTGAGTATGCGGTAGAACATATTGCGCGCACTTCTTTCCCGCCAGGGATAGTGGCCACATCTCTCCAAGAGGATGAACCGAAAGTCCCTGACGGCCGCTGAGAGTGGGTGTTTGACCCCATTGGCCGGGTGAGGGTCGTAGTCGCCATGGATTGCAACTATGGGGCATTTGATGTGCTGCACGATTTCAAGCAGACGCCCGCTGCTCCTGAGTTTGCTGGCTTCATCCCACACAGTCCGGTATATGTCAACATCGAGCCGGACGTTGTCGCCTTCGTCAGGCAGCAAGTCGAATGAATCGGCCTTGGATATCAGCTCGCTGAAGCGAGAAAGGCTCTCACAATAGTTGCTATCGGAGGAAGCCGAAATCCCCAGGGTGTGGTACAGGAATGCCGCCTCTTTCTTGTCCGCACCATGAAGCCGTCCTAATCGCGTTTTCATGACGGAAGAGGCATATTTCTGGTCGATGGGACCGCTACTAACCAATATGAGCTTTTTGACCAACTCAGGATGAAACGAGGCCAGAATACAACTAAGCCATGCGCCCCACGAGAAGCCGATCAGCGTCAGCGGAAGACTCGCATTATCTTCTAAGATAGCGCGCAGCTCCTCTACCTGCGCCTGAATTGTGGCCGCAGTTTGTAGTGGTTCCAGAACGCCAGCAATTTGGGACAACTCACGGGCAACCGGAGCCATTTCCCCAGGGGCGCCCGGGCCACCGTGAACAGCCGCCACGACAAACGGAGGGACTCCATACTTCCTCAGATTGCTCACGACTACAGATTAACTTATATGCAAGAATACGTAAAAGGTCGGACTACGGTTCCGGGTGTCATGTGCCGACAATTCCGAGGCTCGTTATGCCCTCAATCTTTGCCCGCCCATCACCCTTCAGATGGCGAGGTCCTCATCTCATCCTCGTACTCCGGGAAATACCGCTTAATCACACGCAGGTTAAAGCTGGCAAGAATAGACTCTTTCGGCTCTCTCTGCAGCAGAAACTGGAATGACTTCCTGACTAATTCCTCTTTCGTGATTTTGCCCTGGGTCAGGAGGTGATGATAGTCATCATCCAAAGTGACCAGGTGTTGTGACTGGGTTTCTTCTTCTCGCACCAGTACGACGAACTCATTTTGATTCTTCTTTTCAATCTCAATCATTGACACCCGCTCCTTGCTGCATCCACATTTTGTACAGTAAGCGCCGAGCTATGAATCAATATGAAAGGACTTTGCCAAAGGTGTCTCTATGCCGCATCATCTTTGGTAGGTAGCAACAAGACGGTTCATCCCGACAACATGCGGCTCTATGCGCTCCAGTAGCTGCCAAAGGGTAAGACCGGACTCCAAGTTAAGCTCTCTGTCCAAAGCAAACAGCCAGAAGAAGTAATGGTGCCTCCCATGCCCCTGTGGAGGCATGGGGCCCATATAGGCTTCCTTGTTACCGTCGTTGCGTCCCCTGGTGTATTCTGTGGTGCCTTCTGACAAATTGGTGACCGATCCCGGTATGTTGTACACCACCCAGTGAACGAAGCCGTAGGTGCCTGCGGACACTAGCGGCGCATCTGGATCATGGCATATCACCGCAAAAGAGCGAGTCCCATCCGGGACATTGGTCCAGTGCAAAGGCGGCGATATGTCTTGCCCCTCGCCAGTGTGCTTTGATGGAATTTCACCCTGCGCTTTAAATGCCGGGCTTTCGAGCTGTAATTTGGACAGTGCAAATCCCATAGCAATCCTCCTCTTTAATTTCTACTTTGCTCGCGCTTTGCCTGTTTCTGATATGACATGCCTGCCCTCACAGCCTCCCACTCTACCATGTGTGGTAGGGTACCCTCAGATTTCAGCCCTCTTAGACTATTATATGCTTAACCTAGCATAATGAAAAGCCCTGCCGATATACTGCCAGAAAGGCAAGATTTTCATCGGCCTTCAGAAGTGGAACAGGTTTAGCCTATTGCACGTTCCGCTGAATCGTAGAGTTGAAGCCGCCTGTCGTTCCATGGATGAGTCGGTGCCTAACAAATAATAGATGATGTGAAGCAAGTGGAAACAAGAATAGACCAAGCATGATTCTCGTGTTAGACTGAACACCAGAATACTACCAGGAGGATACCATGGATGTAATCGAAGCTATACGTACCAGAAGAAGTATCCGCGTCTTCAAGCCTGACCCTGTTCCAAAGCAGGTTTTGCAGGAGTTGCTAGATGTTAGCCGCTGGGCACCATCGGGAGGAAATGTCCAACCCTGGTATTTTGAAGTTTTGGCAGGTGAAGTATTAGCGAAGGTAACAGCCAGACTTGTGGAGAAAGCAACAACATGGGATGGCCATAACTATACGAACACCAAGCCAGACCTGCCCAGAACAGGCCCTTACTCTAAGCTTCTGATGCCAAGGTGGCAATTGTTAAAAACACTGCAGGACCCCATCTACTACCCTCCAGGCACCGAAAATCTGGAAGCCAAGCAGCTCGAGCACCGAGAGCACATGCTGCGCTTCTTTGACGCCCCTAGCGTAATAATGGTTTGTGCCGATGACCGCGGTGCTAGTGCCATAGTGAGTATCGGCGCGGTTGCTCAAACTATCTGTCTGGCTGCCCTCACTTACGGTCTGGGCACATGCATTA
>Ga0209427_10000664_pt1 | contig 37318 bp, 33 predicted proteins | sample DeeMarSWOR136_30_FD_187465 | JGI IMG/M metagenome (GOLD analysis project Ga0209427, IMG submission 187465) | Marine sediment microbial communities from White Oak River estuary, North Carolina - WOR-1-36_30 (SPAdes) (version 2) | ecosystem: Environmental > Aquatic > Marine > Intertidal zone >...
TAAAAGATCTTTTTTTAAAAAAAGAAAGCTGGTAGATTCTGATAGTATTGATCTTGATAAAAAGGATACTGTTGTCAAATCTGAGTTAGATAAAGTTTTAGTTGATGATAAGAGTCTAAAAACTGATTTGAAAGATAAGGGTAGTATTTGGAAAGGGAAAAAAGAAAAAACCAAAAAGAAACTTTCATTTTTAAAGAAAGAAAAAATTTCTGAAGATATTGATCAAAAACAAAAAGAAATTAAACAACCTAAAATAAAGAAAAAACCAAATTTCCGAGTTAATTTTCTACCAAGAAAAAATGAGTTAGCCAAAAAGGAAAAAGCATCAGAAGATGAAAAAATAAAAGATTCTCCAGTAGTTATTAATAATATATCTAAGAAATTTAAGGGTGAATCTGAAGCCTTGAAACTAGCCTCAGAACATTTAAAAGATATTCCTAAGCCAAGTGATGATAAAAAAACATTATTGGATCAAAAGGGGACACAAGAAAGTTTATTATTTACCGAAGAAAAACCTGACCATGAACATGTATTTTTTGATGAGGAGGAATCATCTTCAGGAGGATGGACCCCGCAGTTATCAAACAAAGCAAAAAAAGCGCTTTCATCACCTAGTTTGATTGAGGGAGAAATTGGAAATGACAATCTTAAAGCACACGATGATATAGAATTACCAAAAGAAGTACTTCAGACAAAATCTGTTAAACTTACTGATCTTGGATTTTCTGAAAATGAATGGGAAGAATTAGATTTTTATTCACTTTATGAACCTTTTGCCTATGTTGAAATACTTAGAGAAAAGGAAAGCCTTGATAAATGCTATTTCCTGGTTGAAAATGCCCTTACTGAAGAAGAGGAGAATATATTAAATTTCATCGAAGAAACAATGGCAAGCATGGAAATTGATACATTGGATTTTGAAAATAAAAACGAATCTGATTATTTGATATCAAGACTGGATGAGGTGATCCAAGAATACAATATTGATATAGATGAAGAATCTAAAAACAAAATATTTTATTACATTGGAAAATCATCTCTAGGATTAGGGAAGATTGATCCATTAATGAGAGATCCAAACATTGAGGACGTATCATGTGATGGAGCAGATGTTCCGATTTTTTTATATCATAGAAAATACGGTTCTTTAAAAAGCAATATTAAGTTTGATAATGAGGATGAGCTTTCTGCTTTTGTTTTTAAACTCGCTCAAAAGTGTGGTAAGCATATCAGTATTGCTGAGCCGATGCTTGATGCTACAATGCCTGATGGTTCTAGAATTCAAATGACCTTAAGTGATGAAATAACGGCAAAAGGATCAACTTTTACAATCAGAAAATTCCGTGCTGATCCTTTTTCCCCACCTGATCTTGTTGAATTTAATACAATGTCATCTGAAATGATTGCATTTATGTGGATGGCTGTTGAGAATGGAATAAATACCTTATTTGCAGGTGGGACAGCTTCTGGAAAAACAACTGCTTTGAATGCTTTAACTCTATTTATTCCACGTGAATCAAAAATTGTCTCTATTGAAGAAACAAGAGAGATAAATCTTCCTCATCCTAATTGGATACCTGGAGTGGCTAGGTCGGGTTTTGGTGAGGTTGTTGCAGATAGAGTAATTGGTGAAATTGATATGTATGATCTTATGAAGGCTGCTCTTCGTCAGCGTCCTGAATATATTTTGGTCGGTGAGATCCGTGGTAGGGAGGCTTATGTTTTGTTCCAGGCAATGGCTACAGGTCATGCAACATATTCAACTGCTCATGCTGATTCAGCTCAATCGTTGATACATAGACTTGAAGGTAAACCAATTAATATACCAAGGGTAATGCTTCAATCACTGGACATTGTATGTCTTCATGTGATTACACGTGTAAAAAATATTAGAGCTAGAAGATGTAAGCAGATTATTGAAATCATTGATATTGATCCTACTACTAAGGAGATTCTTACTAACGAGGTTTTTCGATGGGACCCTGTTGAAGATAAATTCATATATTCAGGAAAAAGCTACATTTTAGAACGTATTAGGGCTGAGAAAGATATGACACGTGAGGAGATGACCAACGAAATCAAAAATCGTAAATTAATTGTGGAATGGATGAATAAAAGAAATGTAAGAGAATTTAGAGATGTTTCTAAGCTGGTCTCCCAATATACTGAAAGTCCCGAAGAAACATTAGAGATGATAAAGAAAGGTGATAAAAAAACAAATGCTTAAGAAAATAGCGATATGTCCTGGTTGTCATACAAAAATAGAATGTGAAGGTGAATTAGGTGAAAAAGTAAAAGTTAATTGTCCTAATTGTAATACCTCAGGTCTAATACTATTTGAAAAAAATTTACAGCAGCTTGATTTTTATGCTATAAAAGAACCATTTGTTTATGTAAAAATATTAAAGGATATGAATACACTTGAGAAGCATTACAAGATAATAGAACCATATCTAAATGAAGAAGAACAAAAGATACTGAATTTTATTTGGGATGCATTACTTTCGGCTTTTAATACAAGACTCGACGAATTAGATTTGAAAAAAATTGAAAATTATTTAACAGATCAGGTTGAAAAAGTAATAAAAGATTATGATGTTGCTATTGAAGAAAACTCCAAGAAAAAAATATTATATTATATAAAAAGAGAATCATTGGGTTTTGGAAAGATAGATCCTTTGATGAAGGATCTTCATATTGAAGATATATCCTGTGATGGATCAGGTGTTCCGATTTTTTTATATCATAGGAAATATGGATCCTTGAAAAGTAATATCGAATTTAAAAATGAAGAAGAACTTTCTTTTTTTGTTATTAGACTTGCTCAAAAGTGTGGTAAGCATATTAGTATTGCAGAGCCGATGCTTGATGCCACAATGCCTGATGGTTCTAGAATCCAAATGACTTTAAGTACTGAGGTAACTACTAAAGGATCAACTTTTACCATCAGAAAATTTCGAGCAGATCCCTTTACTCCTCCAGATCTTGTTGCCTTAAACACTGTTTCATCTGAAATTCTTGCTTACTATTGGATTGCAGTTGAAAATAGGATTAATGCATTAATTGCAGGTGGAACTGCGTCTGGAAAAACTACGATTCTAAATGCATTATCACTATTTATCCCTTGTGAGGCAAAGATTGTTTCAATTGAGGAAACTAGAGAAATTAATCTTCCCCATCCTAATTGGATACCTGGAGTTGCTAGATCGGGTTTTGGTGAGGTTGTTGCAGATAAGATGGCTGGGGAGATTGATATGTATGATCTTATGAAGGCTGCTCTTCGTCAGCGTCCTGAATACATTTTAGTTGGTGAGATCCGTGGAAAAGAAGCTTATGTTTTGTTCCAAGCAATGGCTACAGGTCATGCAACATATTCTACGGTTCATGCAGACTCTGCCAAATCACTAATACATAGACTTGAAGGTAAGCCTATTGAAATTCCTAGAATTATGCTACAATCTTTAGATATAGTCTCGATTCATGTTACAACTAGAATTAAGGGCAAACGTGTTAGAAGATGTAAGCAGATTATTGAAATTATTGATATCGATCCTACTACTAAGGAGATTCTTACTAACGAGGTTTTTCGATGGGATTCTGTTGAAGATAAGTTTATTTACACAGGTAAAAGCTATGTATTAGAGGGTATCAGAGCACGTTGGGAAATGACAAAAGAAGATATTGCAAGGGAAGTCAGAAATAGGGCAGAAATCTTAGAATGGATGAATAAAAAGGATGTTAGAACATATCGCGAAGTAGCTAAAATATTTTCAAGATATACAGAAAATCCTAAAGATTTTATGGAAAAAATGAGAAATTCTGATAAGAATATTATAGAAAAAAAAGATGATAAAAAAGTTGAAACCCAATTAAATTCAATTAATATTTCTGATTCACCTAAAGATGAATCAAATGAAACGCCACTGATAGAACCTGATGAAAATCAAAAATCTAACAATAAGAAATATAATGATTTCAATACCATAAAGTCAATTGATGAAGAAACAGCAACTCTTCTTAAAAACAACGGAATTTTAACAATTTATGACTTAAATAATAAATCTTTAAAAGACTTAATGAAAATTAAAGGAATTAAAAAGAAAACTATTAAAAATATAAAAGAGGAAATTGAGCAAGAAAATAAAGATAAGCCAAATGATTCAAAAACACTAATTAAAAAAGATTTCGGTTTTAAGTTAAATAAAAATAAAAAAATTATTGTATTTAAGAACTTTAAAAGTATTAATGAAAAAACTGCATTTTTACTTTTTGATAATGGAATTAAAACTATTGAAGAATTATACAAATTAACATTGGATGATTTATTAAAAATTACTGGTATTAAAAGAAAAACTGCAAATAAGATTATTGATGAATTATATAATAATATATTAATTAAAAGGTTACCTCTAGATACAGATAATGGAGATGAGATGGATGCCACTAAATAATTATCAAAAAATGTGCTATAGATGGTTTGGAAGAACTGCTGAAAATATGGTAACAGACAATTTGAAAGAAGACCTTGAAAAAGCACATATTTCGATACGACCTGCTGCGTATATATCCTATATATGGGTTAACACTATTTTTATATTAATTGCATCCTCTGTAATTTTTTTAAGTTTGATTATTTTATTTTCTCTTGGTTTATGGTTAACGATTATTTTAATCATATTTCCAATTTTAATTACAGGTTTAACTTATTTTTATTTTAGAACAATGCCTTCTAGTAAGGCAAAAGCACGTGCAAAACAAATCGATTTGCATCTTCCTTATGCATTAAATTTTATTTCGGCAATGTCATCTGCAGGTATCACACCAACAGAAATTTTTAAAAGTCTTTCAAAACAAAGGATATATGGGCAAATTCAAGAAGAAGCTTTGTGGATATATCGTGATGTTGGTTTACTTGGAAAGGATATAATATCAGCAATAAAAACAAATATCAAACGAACTCCTTCTGAAAAATTTAAAGAATTCTTACAGGGTGCCATAATAACTGTGCAATCAGGGGGTGCTCTAAAACCATATTTTATGGTAAAATCAGAACAATATACACAAGAAAATAGAATTTTTCAAAAGCAGCAAATAGAAAGTTTGGGGATTATGGCTGAGGCTTATGTTACTGCAGCTGTCGCAGGTGTACTAATGTTGATAATAATTATTCCTCTGCTAATGATTATTTCAAGTGCTGGGCCGGAGCAGTTGAATTTTTTATATATTTTTGTTTTTCTTGTTGTTCCGATGATACATTTAGGATTTGCAGTGATTCTATCAATGATGACTGCAAAGGTGTGATGAAAAATGGAAAAAGAAAAAGAGCCAGATGTGGGTAAGAAACAGGGGATAATTAAACGCTTAACTCACTCTGGTCAGCTAACAAGGTTCATAATATATATTGCAGCATCAATTCCCGCGATAATTTTTATATTTTTATCTCTATTTTCTTTTTTAAAAGTAATTAATCCATTAAATATAGACCTTGGTGATACCTCTTTTATTTTTGGAACTCCTGTTGATTTTTTACTCATGGCAATTTTTATTTTTACTGGTGTATATGGCTTTTATGAATTTATGCGTCTACGTAGAGTAAGAAAAATTGATGAACGATTCCCTGATTTTGTAAGAGACCTATCTGAATCAAGACGTGCAGGTATGACTTTTACCAAAGCTATTATGTATTCATCAAATGGCAACTATGGAGTTTTAACACCTGAAATTCAAAAAATAGCAAGACAAATCTCTTGGGGTAGTAGTGTTGATAGTGCATTAAATGCATTTGCAAAAAGAGTGAATACTAAACTTATCAATAGAACTGTTTCATTGATTATTGAAGCAAGTAGATCTGGTGGAAATGTAGCTGACGTTTTAGATGCAGCATCAAAAGATGCCCGTGAAATAAAGTTAATTGAATCTGAGAGAAGGGCAAGTATGCTTACATATGTTGCTATTGTATATGTTGGTTTAGGTGTGTTTTTACTTATCATTCTTGTTTTATGTAAAAGTCTAATACCAAGTATGCTTGGAGAAGGTAGTGCACAAGCAGCTTCAGCCTATGGAGCTGTTGGAATAGGTGGAGGTGGAGGCATGAAAGCAGCAGATGTGATAGGTCTATTTTTTTATGCATCTATTGTGCAAAGTTTTGGAATGGGTCTAGTAACCGGAGTTTTTGAAGAGGGCAATATAATATCAGGTGTAAAACATACGTTTATAATGATGTTGATTACTTGGATATTATTTAAAATTGTAATTATGGGTATCTAAATAACTAATAAAAATAATCAGATATTAATCCTATTCAATTTGTAAAGTTTTATATATCATATATAATCTTCACCAATGTTTATACAATGATTACTACTTTATCAAATAAATATATGCATCGATTTCTTATTGTTTTTTCATTATTTTTAATCTTATTTTGTTTTACAGATTTTGTTTTTGCAGAAAATAATAATGTTATTATAGAATTTTATTTTGCTGATGGTTGCGATCATTGTGAGGAAAAGATTCCAATAATAGATGAAATTGAAGAACATTATAAAGAAAATGTTTCAATTATCAGGTATTCTATCGAAATCTATGAAAATAGACAAAGATTTTTCCAGTACAGTTTTAATACTACCCCTGGAGTTGTTGTAAAAAATGAAACATCTGGAAAATTTTCGATATTTCCATATGAACTTATTACATTTGAAAACATAATAAATGCAATAGATTATTATCTTGCAGGAAATGATTCAATAAAACCCCCTGTTCCTACTAAAAACACAACATTTTGTTTTTTAGGATTTTGTTTTGATGTATCAAAGTTGTCTCTTCCAGTTCTTACTATTGCTATGGCTTTTCTTGATAGTTTTAATCCATGTGCTTTTTTCATTTTGATATTTTTACTAAATCTTCTTATATATGTGCGTTCAAGACGAAGAATGCTTTTGATTGGTGGGATATTTATCTTTTTTTCAGCATTTATATATTTTCTTTTAATGTCAGCGATACTTAATGTAATAATTTTTGTTGAACAACAATTTATTATAAGAATAATTGCTGGTGGTTTTGCACTTGTTTTTGGATTTCTTAACATAAAGGATTTCTTCTTGTTTAAAAAAGGAATTACACTTAGTATATCTGATGAAAAAAAATCAGACCTTTTCAAAAGAATGAGAAAAATTGTAAAAACACCTTTTTTACCAGCAATGATTATTGGAACAATCGTTCTAGCTATTTTTGCAAATACATATGAGCTCCTATGCTCACTTGGTTTACCTTTGGTTTATACTGCTGAACTAACAACACATAATCTTGACAATATTCAATATTATATGTATTTGATATTTTACAATTTGATATATATCCTACCTTTGTTGATAATTCTTCTGATATTTGTCATCAAGTTAGGTGGCAGGAAGTTAACTGAGTGGCAGGGTAGACTATTAAAATTGATATCTGGATTTATGATGTTTACTCTGGGATTAGTTCTATGGATTAGTCCAGATTTGCTAAAAAATGTTTTTGCAACAGCGGGTATTATTTTAATAAGTATAATTTCTTCATATCTGATATCTGTTTTTTGGAAAAAATATAAATCAAATAATCCTAAAACTCAAGAATAAAAAATTTAATTTTTATTAGTTGTTTTAAAACTCAACTTCCTTGTTAAATATGTTATTTAAGATAAATTTTTTAGCTTTATTCATATCTGAGTCAAGGTATACCGCTCCAACTAATGCTTCTAATGCATTTGCTAGGTTTGTAGGGTTTTTATCACCTTTTTGTTTTTTTTCCCCTTTGCCAAAGAACACATATTCTCCAAGCTTTAATTCCTTTGCCTTTTTAGCTAAAAAACTGTTGTTTACAAGAGTTGATCTTCTCCTAGTTAGTTCTCCTTCTGAAAAATATCTATTGCCCTTGTAAAGTTGTTCTGCAACAATGAATCCAAGTATGCTATCTCCTAAAAATTCTAAACGTTCATTAAACTCCAATGGTATCTCGGCTTCAAAGGCATATGTTTTATGTGTCATAGCATATTTCAGTAAATCCTTGTTTTTGAATTTGTATTTAATCTTTTTTTCAAGTATTTTCAAATTGTTTTCATTCATACTGGACACCTGTATACAGATACTATATAAATATCTCACTAGTTAAAATGAGACATATTCCCTTAATTTTTTTGCTATTTCAGGGTCATCTAGACATTTTGTAAATTGATTCATATCCTTAAAAGGTCTATTGGCTATGATTCTTAATGTTCTTTTTTTCCCTATCCCAGGTATTGCTTTTATTGTTTCCTTTGGAACACTGTTGATATCAATAGGATATGGGACAGCTGTTATTGATCTATAACCATAATCTACAATCTTTACATCAAAAAAGTTGTTTAGAACATAAACTCCAGGTATCCCAATTAACAAGGGATAACTTCCAAATTGCCTGCCAAAAGTAAGTTTACCATCATATTTTTCTGAATAAACAGCTCTTATAACAGTTCCTAATGGAAGTAATCTCTTAAGCATTTGTTGTTCTATGTTTTCCCTAACTTTTCTTTTAAATCTTTGGAATAATTCCTTATTTTTTATAATTATTTTATTTCCTAACTCGTACATCTTTGTACCTGGAATCGGGATTATTTGACGCAAGTTTATACGTCTGAGTAAAAGATTTTTATCAAGAATGCTTTTTAGAAACTCATAATTTAATTCAAAGGTATTCTTTGATTCGCCTTCAAGACCAAAGACAAAGTTTAATCCTGGCAGGAGCTCGGGCATTCCATTATAACCTCTTTTTGAACCCACTTCATTAAGAAGTTTAATTGCAATTAAAGCTTCATCAGCATAAGCTTTTAGGTTGTTTTTCTTAATTACAACAGGATCAACGCTTTCCAGACCAAAAGCAGCAACATCTCCAGATGTATGATATTTTATAATGGTTTTAGCAATTTCTTTACACTCTTTTGGGTATCTTGCAATCACACCCGGATTTGCATTGTCAATATGTAGTGTTTTAAGTTTTGGTGCTATTGTTTTAATATTTTTAAATAGCTTTTCTAAGGCTGCTGGATTAGGTTTTGGAAACTCAATTTTCCCAGCATCTTTTGACATATATGAAAAGATACATGGTTGGCTACCAATGCGGAAGTGTTGTACACCATTCTCATATAATGCCTTTATTTCGTCTAAAACGTCTTTTATAGGTCTGAAGTCAGGAAGTCCCTTACTCGGTTCACTACAAAAGGAACACCCTCCTGTGATGCTTCTAGGACATCCTCTATATGTTTCTATTTCAGTAATTATATTTGGATAAAAGGGATGTTGTTTTACAATATCTGCCCCTATAACAGCAAAATTTCTTAGGAAATGGGCATTTTCTCTGCATTCCTTAGTATCAATATTTGAAATTTTTAATTTATTTTTTAATAATTTATGTAATACTATCTCGCCGTCACCTTCGATTATCAAATCAAAGTTAGTTTTTACAAAATCTGTTTCTCTTGTCTTTTTACCACCAGATATACCAAAACCATATCTGGCAGCTGGTCCACATAGGATTTTGATTGGTTCTGAAAGACTATTCATTATTGTTTTTAACTCATTTGGGCTAACCGGAAAACCTGAAAGGTACCTACCTGGAACAGTCATCCCTGCAATGGTTATAATCAGAGTTGATTTGGATAGTTCTTTTAATAAATTCTTATTTTTTCTTATTTGATCAATAGTTATATAATTTATAATTGCTTTTTTATCATCGGACCAAATAACACCTGCTAGATATCTTGGATAGGGACTGATATATGGTGGAACTCCTAAGCATGTAGGCTCGTCTATATAACCATCTATTATTGATATCTTCACCATTTTATTATCAATAAAAAACCAAAAGTAATATTTCAATTTTTTTAATAGTTTTAACTTAAAATTTATAGAAATAGGAATCTATTTATAATTTAAAATGATAACAAAATACATTTGGTAATAGGAGAGATTTTCTCTGGGAGCATATGATAAAAATGGATAATTTTAATCAAGAAATTGTTAAGACAAATAATGAATACTTTAATAGAGTAAATACAGGTTTGAATGAACTAGATGAACTTTTGTCTGGGGGTCTGCCAATAAATAGTATTATTCTTGTATCTGGGACACCTGGATCAGGCAAAACAATACTTTGTTTTCATTTTTTAATGAAAGGTCTGAATAATGGTGAGAATTGTCTTTATTTAACATCTGATGAAAGAATTGAAAATATTTTGAAACAGGCAAAAGGAATCGGATTTAATTTCCAGCAATGGATAGATCAAGGTAAATTAAAATTTCAATATTTGGATCTAGATAAAAGCGATGTTCATAAAATAATGGATGAAGCAATTAAAACAGGTAATTATTCAAGAGTTGTTTTGGATTCACTTACACCTATTTCTGAGATTCCTGTTTGGATTAGTTCAAATCGCGAGATATTTCCTAATGTAAATAATGATGGAGTAGAAAAATACCCTATAGAATCAATTCCTTCGACAAGAATGCATATACGACGTATTTTGAGTATCCTTAGTAAAGAAAATTGCACTGCTATGGTGACATCTGAGATTCTTGAGGGTTCACGTAACTTATCCCGTGATTCTATTTCTGAGTTTATGGTCGATGGAATAATTCTTATGGATTTGGATATGACTATGGATCGTAGAAAACTAACTATTCGTAAGATGAGAGCTACAAAACATACTTTAAAACCACAAGATATCAAAATAACTGAGGGTGGAATAAAATTTCTATAAATTTTTAAATTCTGCATTAGAAAATCTTTTATATCAATAAATGATGGATACTTGTTGGAGATGGTGTTGGGTGCAGAATGATCCTATTGAATCCGTATTGGATGATCTACTAAAACTTGATGATATTTTAGGTTGTATGGTAGCAAGTAAAACTATGATATCTGTAATGCCTGATCAGAGTAATTTTGATCCACAAGTATTGGAATTATGGGATATCATTAAAAGAGCTATGGATGATGTATTTATTGTAATTAGGGAATATTCTCAAACTGGTCTGAGTGAAATAGAATTTAGACTTCAGGATTATGAGGTTTTGTTCTATATACTTCCTGATACTGAAAATGCTCTTGTTGCAATTATTCCTGCTCTTGCAAATAAAGGTCTATTAGAAGTTGAAATGGAAAATGCTCGCCGTGAAATTATTGAATTAATGAAAAAACAAGAAAGTGAAAGATTAGCTACATTATAGAATTTAGGATGGGATAAAAATAGCTGAATTTGAAGCAGCAATTGGAATTTCCAGAAAATGGGATGCAAGGGAGGCTGGTAGAGAAGTTGCCAGAGATACAATTAAAAAACTTGTTGCACCACCTAATATTTTTCTTTTATTTTCAACAATTCATTATGAAAAATTTGGAGGTTTTGAAGAGTTTTTAAAAGGAGTTTGGGATATTTTACCAAATGGAACATTATTAGTTGGAGGAACTGTAGCAGGTTTCATTAATAATATGGGTTGTTATGCCAGGGGAGCAACTGCTCTTGGGATTTCTTATAGAGATATGGACATAGTAATCGGTTATGGAAAAAATACTAAAAGAAATCCGAAAAAGGCAACTAAAAACAGTATAAATATGATAAAAGAGGGATTAAGCAATTCTAAATATAAAAATAAATTTTTATTAAATTTAGTATCAGGACCAGAAATACCTAGTATGCCAGGTTTGGGGCGAAAAAAAATCATTAAATCAGGATTTGTTAGTAAATTTGCTATGCAGGCATTTGGAATATCACAAAAACTACTTCAAAAGGGATTAGGTCGAGAGGACGAAATTTTTGAACAAATTGCCAATGAATTACCTGACTATCATATTATTTTAGGAGCATTAATGGATGATGAAAGAGGTTTAAGAAATTATCAATTTTTAAATAAAGATGTTTTAACAAATTACACTCTAAATTTAGGACTTGCAATGGATATTGATTTAGATGTATGTACAACTCATGGTATGAAAAAAACCGATTTGAATTTTGAAATCACCAAACTAAACAAAGATAAACATATTATACATGAAATTAACCATAAACCTGCAGTTCCAGAACTATTAAGGCTACTTAATTGGCCTGAAGATTTCTTAAATGATAAAACAATGTATAAAACCATACTTTACTATCCAATATCTCTTAAAAGGGAAAAAAGAGAAGTACCAATTGTAATGCCATTTATTTTAAAAAATTCAATAATGATACCTTGTATGATTGACAAAGGTCCTTCTTCTATTCTTACTATGTCTGGTAATAGTTTAGTAGATGCTATGAAAAAAAATCTGTCTTATTTTAATCATATCAATCCTAAATTTGGGATTGGTACATTTTGTATAACAATATTAGAAACATTGGGAAATAATTTAAATACTGTACGAGAAGATTTATTAGATTATTTCAAAGATAAACCGTTCTTGATGTTTGTTTGCGCAGGCGAGGGAACATATAATCCAAAAAGAAGCTTGACCTATGCAAATATGTCCTTTAATACTGCAATTTTTGGTGAAAATAAAAATTAAAAAAATGATTCTCTAAATTTTGATATAGATCTAATTGCATAAGATGTAGCTAGGATATCTTCCTTTTTTCCAGGCCAATTAACAAAATAACCTCCGTCCCAACTGCCATCTGTTCTTTGATCATTTAAAAGCCATTTAATTCCATTATTGATAATATTTTTATTTAAATTTCTTGGGGAAACAAGCAGTGAATTTAAAGCTAAAGAAGTTCTTAGAGATTTTGAAGGTCTTGGTTTATCTGTCGTATCCATACACCAAGAACCGTCTTTATTTTGATTTTTTTCAATAAATTTAATACAATTTTTAAACCGCTTATCATTTTCTAATCCATATAACTTTAATGCAGGAAGTATTACATAAGTAGAATAATAGGGTGTATCATAATATATCCAACTACTCCCCCAACTACCATCTGTTAATTGTTTTTGAAATAAATAATCAAAACCTTTAGAAATATTTTCATTAGAAATATTTAATGAAAGAAGAGAATTCAAAACATGTCCAGTTATTGAAGGCCAGAATCTATGTTTGATCATATCTGGAATTCCTATTTCCCAAGAGCCGTCCTTATTTTGTTTATTTAGTATAAAGTTGATGCATTTTGTAGTATCTTGCTTTAATTTTTCCAAAACAAGCAAGCAAGTGGAAGTAGTTTCCATACAATAATTATCTATATCATAAGATAAAGTATAACTAAATGATCCGTCTTTTCTTTGGGCTTTGAGTAAAAAATTTAATGTTTTATCGATAAATTTTTTTTCTTTTTCTCTGGAATCAATTACCCCCAATAAAGAATTGGCTGTTTCCCATACCTGCCATCGGGAATCATTATTTAACATTACAGAGCCGTCTTTTTTTTGATTGTTTTTTAGATAACAAACAGCATTATTTATTGTTTCATCTAGTTTATTTATGTCTAATGACTCCAGAAAATTACCTCCCATTTTTTACAGGTTTTCCAAAGTTTGTAAGCTCATTTAAAACAAAACCATACTTCTTTCCCCAGATTTTTGTTTTTTGTAAATGTTTCATATCAATAGAACCTACATAATTTTTCTTCTCATTTTCAGCTGCCTGCATTATCGCTTCGGCAATACATGAAAATAATTTACCTTTTGGTACAGTAGGAATTGGTAAATAATAAGGAAAATCAACATATCCACCATCAAATCGATTTATATCTCTTCTTTCAAAACAAATATCATAAGATAAATTTGTAGGTTGAGAAACATCGATAATAATTGCATTTTTTTTCAAATCTTCGGATCTTAAAAGAGCAGTTGGATGACTTGTGGCTGTTATGATTATATCTGATTTTTTTGTTTCCATACTTACAGTTGTTTTAAAATTGCCTTTTATTTTTTTCTCAAGTTGATTTAATTTCTCTTTTCTTCTACCAATTAATATAGAATTTTTAAACTTTGGAACAAGAATTTTTGAAACAGCTTCTCCTATAATACCATATGCTCCTACAATAGATATTGTTAGATTTGAATAATTTTTTTTAAATAATCTAATAGCTTTATCAACAGTATCGCAAGTGATAGCTGCTGTGTAACTATCACCATGATTAATATATCCTGAATAGTCCTTTTGTTTTGAAAGCCATATGCCTCCATCTGTTACAGAGGTTGTTAATGCACCAAGTTGAACTAATTCTACATTCAAATTATCTTGAGCAAAAGTTACAACATCAAGAATATTTTGTCTTATTTCTTCTCTTGGTAAATCCATTAATTCTTTTGCTGTATATTTTATTGCTAAAAAATATCCTTTTGAAATTTTTAGGTCATACTCTGGGGATAAAATCATATTTTTTTTTATCCAATTCTTTGGTATTTGATTTAATATTAAGTGTTCATTATCTAAATGCCCCAGAGTTGCAAATTTCATAATAGCTCTTTCACCAGTGTCTCTTTTTTTAATAACTGAAAAGTCTAACACCAGAATAAGCTTTTGCTTCTAATTCTTTATTTGGGGAGTATGTAATTTTTATATGACTGATATATCTTATAAGAGCTTTTATTTTAGAATCATCTGACATTTTTATTGAGGGAATAAAATCCGCCTCGTTATCATATTCATTTTCATTTGTTTCAATTCCGGGAAAATTGATTAATGCTGAATATTTTTCAGGGTGACATAGTCCCTTATCTTTCAGATAATCTAAAAATTTAGACCAACCTTTTTCCTCATGATATTTATCTGGATAGAAAGACCCTTCAATACCAATTGCTGGGTCGACTTCTTCACCAACTCTGATATGCAAGACCATCCTTGTTACATATTCTTTCAATTCATTTAATATATCATTAAGTTTTGTTGTATCTTTTTTATATCCAATGGATTGTAGGTAAGGTATAATATCGTCTGGTTTTATTCTTTTGAATACCAAACGAACACTATCTGATGAACGTGATAGCATTGCTCCTATTTGGAACAATGCTGCCCCGGGAGGTAAATTTTCAACACATCGAAAGATGTTTTCTTCGATTTTACTTGATATTTTCTTTCCGGTTAGCAATGGAAGAGCGATTCTAGTGAACCATTTATTCTCAATTTTATCTAATTTACTAGCGGTAATTGAAGCAGGATGGAAAAATACACTTGGAACTGGAGTTTCATTTGAATATTCATTTGAATCAAATTCAAGCCATAGACCATGAACTTTTGAAAAAAGGATTGATTCAGAATTAGCCCATTCTTTAGTAAAACGATAGATATTCTGCCATTCAGAATTATTTAAAAATGATGAAGGAAGAATGCCTCTCTCAAGTATTTGAAGTAATGCTTCACGTTCTCCATTTCTTGAGGATATTGCAAATAAATAATCAGATTTACTGTCATTGTTACATATATTTGTTTCAAATCCAAAAAAACTTGTAACATTATTTTTAAAAAATTTTGCTATATTTTTTATCTGTGAATAATTATTTGTTGAAATCAATTTATTTGAAATATTTGCTTCAATTAAATTAAGATATTCATAAGGATGTAATTCTTCAAAATCTTTAAACATCTTTGAAATCTGATTGTTTTCAGGAGTCGATATATCTTCTAATGAAATCTCACCTGCAATAATCATATCATTGAATGAAATACCAGGCTCGAATGATTTAAACACAATATTGACCCCCATTTTTTAGTTTCATCCAATCATCCTGATAAATACCTTTTTCGTAGGTAACTATGCAGGTATATATGCAGGTGCTTGGAGGTATTTCGTTTAGATTTTGCCCTTTCATCTTACATTCACCCAATAATTAGAATTTATAACATGAACATAAAGCCCCACTCCTGGAAATTCCTACAAAATTCCAAAAACATCAATTTTTTTTTATTTTTGTAGGAAAAATAATAAAAAATGATTTGACAAGTAAAGTTATAATTATTAGAATTCTGCTCTAGATTTCATTTAAACAATTATCAAGAAGATATTCTCTCTGAGATTATCTCTTTATTCTGGATAATATGTATTTTTTTATCTATCCCAAAGCATTTACTATAATTCAAAGGTAGACTAAGATAATAATCATTTTCTTGAAAAATAATACCTGCTTGCTCAAACGAATGTAAAATTGCAGCAAGTTTAAATTCTGGAATATGGGAGATTTTTTCATTTAGATCTTGAAAAGATATAACATTCTCACAGTTGAGAAAAACTTCTCTTTCTATATCATTTAATATATATATCATCACATCGTTTAAAGATCTTTTATCATAAATTTTTATAAAATTCCCACCATCTACGAAATAAAATATTAATTTATCAACAAGTTTTTTGCTTTTAATAAATTTCATTTCCGATTCTTCAATTATTTTTTTCCACTTACTTACTAAATCCTCCCAATTATTTCCTTCAAATGATTTTTTTCTTTCAAAATTATAAAAAAATGAAATGCCCTTTTCAAGAATTTCTTTTGGAAACAAAATTTTATCAATTTCTGTGTATGTAAGTTTGTTGATATTATACATTTTTTGATTATTGTAAACAGCACTACCATAACCAACCATTAAGTGGCTTATATTAGGGGGATATGTATATTGCCAAAAAAGTTGTATATTTTCAACTGTTTCTTTAAAATCAATTGTTTCTTCATTCGGATAATTAACAAGAATATTATAGCCATTTAATATTCCATTTTCTTTACTAAACTTTAAAGAAGCAATATTATCAATTATCCTGGTCCCTTTATTCATTTTTTGTAGATAGTTACTGCTAAATGTTTCAATTCCAGTCTGTATTGTTGTAAAACCTGCTTTTTTAAGTAGAGTATAATCTTTGCTTTTTAATCTATCTGCACGAGCTTCTACAAAGAAAGTAAAATCTTTATTTAATTCAATGATTTTCTGACAAAGAGATCTATACTCTGTTTTTAATAAAGCATTACCAATTATTTGGAAGTTTAACATTTTATATTTATCAGATAAGAAATTTAATTCTTCAACTATCTTTTCAACGTTTTTTTCTCTATATTTTTTATGTTGTAAATTAAGATTACAAAAACTACATTTGTTCCACCAACACCCTCTTGATATTTCTATTGGTAATCTGCCAAAAAGGGAAAAATATTGTTTTATTTCTTCTGAAGTTAATTTTAATTCATTAAAAAAAGTATCAAATGATGGTATTGGTAATTTATTTATATCAATTATTTTATCAGATTTATTCCAAATTATATCTTTTCCATCTCTAAAAATTAAATTAGGTATGGATTTGAAATTTTGATAATCTGAAGTAAGCTGATATAGAGCTTCCTCGCCATCTCCAGAAACAATAAAATCAATGTAATCAAATGCTTTTAGAGTGTTAATCCCTATTTTGTCAACTGTTCGACTTCCTCCTAGAATAATTATTTTATCAGGATTCAATCCTTTAATTTTTTTAGCAATTGAAAGAGAGGGAATTAATTGTCCATAATTTAAGGTAAATCCAATAATGTCATAGGGTTTGAAATCTATGTTTTCAAAAATCCAATTATAAAAATTATCTGTAAGTTGAACATATTGATCAAAATTAAGATTTTTTTTTGAATCTGTTGTATATGACATTTTTTGAATATAATAATCTCTAAATTTTTCCTCATTTTTTTTCCAATGTTGAGGAAAAACATATTTGGAGAAAAAAATCTGAGCAGTATATGAATCATTAGGACTACTAATTAAATAATTATAATTATTTAAACCATAAATTTCTGCAGCTTTTAAAAATAAATTATTAGTAACGACGTTTATATTTCGTTCTTTTAAATATCCTTCTAAAATTGAGAGCTGTATAGAAGGTATTGCTGGTCCTGCAAATGGCATAGACATAATTAATACATTTTTATTATCGTGCATCTCCTTATCCTTAATTGTTTTCAATAACTTTTTTATTTAAATATTTATCTGATATATAGAATTATTCAAAATACTAAAATATAAGATAGTAGCTCTGGTAATGTTGTAAAAATGGTAAAATTAGATATTAAGGATAGAAAGATTCTTTATGAACTTGATTTAAATTGTCGGCAATCCAATTCACAAATTGGAAAAAAAGTAGGATTAAAAAGAGATGTTGTAGCATATAGAATTAAGAAAATGCAAGATGAGGGTATAATTAAAAATTTTTGGACTGTTATTGACACATTTAAACTAGGTTATAACGTAATAAGAGTTTATATAAATTTTCAATATATTACTCCCGAAATTAAAAAGGAAATAATTCAGTATTTCGTTGATTATAATAATTCATGGGCTGTCATCTCAGTAAAAACTGAAATTGATTTAGTGCTTATTATTTGGGTTAAAGATTTTTTTGATTTTTATAAATTTTGGGAAAAAACTCTTGATAAATATGAAGATTATTTTTCAAAATATACTTTTTCACTTTATATTCAAGGAGACGGATACAAAAAAACATATTTATTTGCTAATGAAGATGATAGGTCAGATAAAAAATTATTTACAATCCAATGTGGCGGAAATCCAATTAAAATTGATGAAACTGATTATAGATTATTAAATGAAATTGCAGTAAATGCACGAATACCATTGGTTAATTTAGCTAAATTGTTAGATCAATCTTCCCAAAATATAAATTATAGAATTAAAAATTTAGTCTCATCTGGGGTAATTAGAGGATTTAGAGTTGATATTGAACTTTCTAAAATTGGACTCCAAAGATATAAACCAAATATTTATCTAAAAGACCATCGGTTAAAAAAACCAATTTATAATTTTTTAAAAAATAAATCGTATTTAGAATATATGAATTTGGCATTTGGATTAGCAGATTTAGAACCTGAATTTATTGTGAAAGATTATGATGAATTACTTAAGATATTAGATGAAATAAATTTAAAATTTTCAGGAGCAATAAAAAAACAGTCAATTTTTATTGCAGATAAAGTTTATAAACTTCGATGCATGCCAGAGATAATTTTTTAATGACAGAATATTATAAAATAATAAATAAAAAAAAATAAAAGATTAAAAAATAGGCATATAAAAATTTAATTATTTTATTTTTAAAGACCTGAAGCTATCATAAAAGTCGCTGTTGCTGCAGCAGCACTTGCAACGACCCCAGCTATTAAAATTGTTTCCATTTTTCTCCCACCACCATATTATTTGTCATATCTTGACATGATATATTTTCTCACTAATACTATTTAAAGCTATTGTGTCTAAATAACAATCTGAAAAAAAGACACTTTTAAATATGAATAATTCAACTGTATAACTTAAAATTTATTCTTCTAAAGAGTTATTTTTTTTGTATATCAAGTATTATTTCAGTAGCCCATCGAGCAGCGTTTCCTGATACACTAGGGCATTTATCGACATGGGCGCCAGCTTTTTCAAACTCAGCATATTCCTTTGGGTCTAACAGTTTATAGGATCTTCCAAAAAGTTTTTTGTGGACATCCTTGCATCTCATGCATCCATATTTTTCATAGAACTTATCATAAAGCTTTTTTGAATAATAAAAGACCCGTCTTCTACTTTCTCCTGCACTGAAGTCTTCATATGTCCTGCCAACAACTGAACCTATTGCAAGAAGTCCACCAACAAGTGCACCACAGGTTCCTTCAGTTGTAAGAGCACTTCCTCCAGCCATTGCATCTGAAGCTTGTATTGTTTTAAGATCTCCAACACCTATTGTTTCATAAATAGCTACAAGCACGCATTGTGGACAACTTCCTCGCTCTGCTTCGTATTTATATGCTAACTTATAAACCTTATCAAGAATTTCTTCTCTAGAATCCATAATTGAACCTCGATTTTTTTAACCGTACATCTGCGAAGGAATAGGTGGTAATGAAGGAGCAGTAGGTTTAGATTGATCTATGTACTTTTTAATTTGTTCTTCAATTTTTTCAGCTTCTTTATAAAGTGGTTTCGAATCAATCTTGATTTCGGGCAGCATAATATCAAGCTTTTTTAGTAGGTTTCCAGCAGCTCTAGAGTCAGGATAAGATGAATGAGCTTCAGAAAGCATGCATATGACATCTCGTTTCATAAGAACTCCTTCATAAAGTAAAACGCCTGTAACTCCAGTAATCATTCCCTCTTTAGTTTCTTCTATTTTATAACTTTTTAAAAATTTTTTCATATCAACGTTGCTACCTATTCCATAAACCTTGGGATTCTTCTTATTATCACCTAATGCATGTGTACCCTCAAAAGTAATTACAATTTTACATCCTTTTTCTTTTGCCCATTCCAGTATTAAATCAGCTAGAGGTTTTATCAAATTATAAGGGGGCATAAATTCAGAGATAATTACTACAAGCTGGTCGCAGTTTCCATCAGGTCCACATTTCCTTTCTCCAGCATAAATTCTTATTGGTGGAGATGGTTTTGAGTTATGAATTATAGTTGCTGGCATGAACTCTTTCGAAATTATTGTTCCAATTTCCTCAAGTTTTAATGAATCAATAATATAATGCCCTGCTATTGAACTAATTAATCCAACTGTTGGAAAAGCAACGACAAGCAAACTATTTGATAAATTAATTTTTTTATATTCAATTATTTCAATATCTTCCATAATATCCCGGTCCAATATCATCTTTTTCTACTTAAACATTTATTAATAAAATTAATAGATTTTTAAGAATTAATACAAAATAATAACTAGTAATATTTAAATAAGTAGCAATTATAATATTGTTTTAATGAATTTTTTATCTAAAAAGAAAAATATTCTTTATTTAATATTTATTTTTTTAATAATATCAATTATTTTATCAAATATAGCAACAAGTATTAAATTAGGTGAACAAAAAAAATTAATTTTAGATGAATTTGATGCTGATATAATAATACCAGATGATTATCTTACTATAAATGAAGGAATTAAAAAAGCAGAACCTTGGGATAAAATTTTTGTCAGATCAGGTGTATATAAAGAAAATATAATAATTGATAAAGTAGGATTGGAAATATTTGGCGAAAATAAACAAAATACAGTTATTGATGGAGGAAAAACTGAATTTGACGCAATAAAAATAATTGCATCAAATGTAAAAATTCAAGGATTTACAATAACAAATGCTTGTAATGAAAAAGAAGAGTTATGGGATATTTCAGGAGTTAAAATTTGTAGTTCAAATATTACTATAAAAGGAAATATTATTTCATATAATAAATTGGGATTATCAGTTATCACACCTGTTTCAAATCTAACAATTGCTGATAACAATTTCATTGACGACGGGATATTATTAGGAAATTATCTAGTTACCTATACAATCAATATAAATGATTTCTTACACAATATTACAAATAATACAGTAAATGGTAAACCATTATACTACTATAAAAACCAGAAAGATTTAACAGTCCAAAATGACGCAGGACAAGTTATTTTAGCTAATTGTAGTAACATAACAATAGAGGATTTGTATATTAATAATTGTGATTTTTCGATAATTTTGGGTTATTGTTTAGATTGCACAATAGAAAACTCAACGATTTATGATACAAATGGTGAACTCTTTTTAATAAAATCAGATAATAATACTATTCAAAATAACATTATGATAAATAACTTACATGGCGTCTGTATCGATTTTGGATCAAGTTCCAATATCATTAGATACAATACTATAAAAGAAAATAATGTTGGAATTTCAATTCTTACTACATCACATCATAATATGGTTTATGGAAATGAGATAACTGATAACGTATATGGAATTTATATTACAGGTTATAAATTTCGTTCTCAACACAATAACACTATTTTTAATAATCATGTTTCAGATAATTACCATGGAATTGTTGCTTCAAAGAAATCTTTTAACAATAATTTTATGAATAATAGCATTTTTAAAAATAATATCGGGCTTCGTTTAAATGATGAATCCGATGGTAATATTATTTCAAATAATTTGTTTAAAAAGAACAGATTATCTGCAACTTTTAATAAATGTAGGAATAATATATGGTATAATAACTATTGGAGCCGTCCTAGACTTTTACCAAAGTTTGTTTTTGGAACAAGAAAAATAGGAAATATAGGATTACCTTGGATAAATATAGATAAAAATCCTATGAAAAGATTATGATAAATTTTTAATATTAGTTTTCAACAATTGCGGTTAGTTCAGATAATTTTTTAATGGTATAATCTGCTTTGATATTTATACCAATAATAGTGCAACCTGCTGCTCTTCCGGCTCGAATATCACTATTTGTATCACCGACTAAAATGACATTTTCTGGTCTTACCTTAAAATAATTACATGCTTTTATTACAATCTCAGGACTGGGCTTACCTTTTGATACTTCATCAGCTGTAACAATTACCTCAAAATATTTTCCAATATTAAAATTTTTAAGAATCTGTTCAGTACAATCTCTTGGTGTGTTTGTAATAATTCCTTTTTTGTAGTATTGTAATTTATCAAGTACAGATTTAGTATCAGGGTATATTTTAACACCATCAACATGATTTTTGTATGAAGTGTTACAAAATTTTAGAATTTTTACATCAAGTCCCATTTCTTCTAAATTATACTTAAGATCATGACCCCAGTATTTTTTTATAAACTCATCTCTTGATATTTCCTTATGATTGTATTCTTTTAGCGCTTCATTAAGTGAATACCACCATGAATCAAGAGAATCAACAAGTACTCCGTCCATATCAAAAAGAATTGCGCTTGGTTTTAGTTTCATAAGTTATCAACTTAAAAGTTGGGTAATAAAAAGTAATTCAAAAAGATTTTCTAGAACATTTTAAAATATTAAACATATACAAGTTTTCGTAGATACCTATGATAGAGTTAAAAATTAAATCAAATAAAAGAAATGAAATGATTGATATTACAAATGATATTCAGGAAATTATAAATAGAGAAAAATTACAAAATGGATATGTAGTTGTTTATGTTCCTCATACAACAGCAGGAATAACAATAAATGAAGGTGCAGACCCCAGTGTCCAGAGAGATATTATAATAACTTTAAATAATTTAATACCGGAATCAGGTGATTATCATCATATGGAAGGAAATAGCGATTCACATATCAAAGCAAGTATACTTGGTTCATCAGTTACAGTTTTAGTTGAAGATAATAATTTAAAATTAGGAACCTGGCAACATATATTTTTTTATGAAGGGGATGGACCTAGAAATCGCAAAGTATTTGTAGATATTTTCAAACATTAGGTGGAAAAATGCTATATTATATACATGGATATCTGTCAGATCCGTACAGCACTAAAGGAAAACTTTTCAAAGAAAAACTAAATGCCAAACCGATAAAATATAGAGATTGCAGACCTGAAGACCTAATAATTTCTGATTGTGTCAAACGCATTGAAAACGAGATTAAAGAAGATCAAAATGCCGTTCTTATCGGTTCATCACTCGGAGGTTTTCTTGCTGCAAAAACTGCATTGAACAATCGAAATGTTAAACATATAATTCTTTTTAATCCTGCTATAATTCCTTCTTATGTAGATATCTCTAAAATACAAGGGATGCCTCAAATGATACTTAGAGATATTCAAGATATTAAACTATTTAAAAATAAAATAAGAGCAAAAATTGACATTTTTGCTGGAACACTTGATGATGTTGTTCCAAATGATTGGGTTGTTGAGTTTGCAAAAACACAAAATGTTGATGTTAAATTTTTAATTGATGACCATAGTTTTTCAAATAATATGGATAAACTTCCAGAAATAATTAATAATATTTTGAACAAAAGCATTAAGAAATGAAGTGCATTACCATTTGAGTTGATATGGAGGACATTTGGATAGAGAAGTACCGACCTAAGATACTTGATGAAGTGGTCGGTCAAGATGAAATAATTGAGCGATTAAAAGCTTATGTAAAAACAAAAAATGTCCCTCATCTAATGTTTGCAGGACCTGCAGGAACTGGTAAAACAACATCTGCAATAGCACTTGCTAAAGAACTATATAAAGATAGTTGGAAACAAAATTTTATTGAATTAAATGCCAGTGATGAAAGGGGTATTGCAATAATTCGTGGGAAAATAAAAGATTTTGCTAGAACTGCACCAATTGGAAATGCAGATTTTAAGATAATATTTCTTGATGAAGCTGATTCTTTAACTTCAGATGCACAATCAGCTCTTAGAAGAACAATAGAAAAATATACTAGAATATGTCGATTTATACTATCAGTTAATTATTCATCAAAAATAATTGAGCCGATTCAATCAAGATGTTCTGTTTTTAGATTCTCATCAGTAAAAGAAGATGATATAAAAAAATATATGCGTAAGATTGCAACTGCTGAAAAACTACAAATTACAGAAGATGGACTTGAAACATTGATATTTATATCACGAGGTGATCTTAGAAAGGCAATAAATGTTTTACAAGTGGGAGCGTCTGTAAATAAAAAGATCACTGCTGAGCTTTTATATGAAACAAGTGCAACAGCCAAGCCTGAGGATGTTAAAGAACTTATCAATATAGCCCTTTCAGGAAATTTCATGGCTGCAAGAACCAAGCTATATGATCTTTTAATAAAATATGGTCTTAGCGGAGAAGACATTATAAAACAGATACATCAAAATATTTTTGATCTAGCGATTCCAGATGAAAGTAAGGTTAAGCTTATTGAAAAATCAGGTGAAACCGAGTTTAGACTTATTGAAGGTAGTAATGCCCATATACAGCTTGAAGCCCTTCTTGCACAATTTGTCCTTGAGGGTGGAAAACTACGTTAAATATTTTTTTATAAAATCATCAACAACTTTTTCAAGTTCCAAACCTGTTTCTTCTCCCACACCATATTTAACTCTTATAATTTGTTTGCTTGATTTCAAAACTCTTGTTATATCTATCGGTGTACCGCTTACGACAAGATCAACATCTGTATTGTTTATTGTCTTTTCAAGTTCACTAATTTGTTTCTTTCCATAACCCATAGCAGGTAAAACATTTGATAGGTGTGAATATTTTTCAAATGTTTTGACAATTGATCCGACTGCAAATGGTCTTGGATCAATTATTTCTTTTGCACCCCATCTTTCAGCAGCTATTTTTCCTGCTCCATACATCATACCGCCATGTGTAACAGTGGGACCATCCTCAATTACTAGCACACGTTTATCTTTGATTAAATCTTTTTCATCAGATATAATTGTAGATATTCCTTTGATGATTTTTGCTTTCGGGTTTATCTTTTGTATATTATTACTAACTGTATCAATATCTTCAATTTTTGCAGTGTTTACTTTATTTATGATTATGATATCTGCCTGTCTTGCATTAAGTTCTCCAGGATAATAAGATAGTTCATGACCTGCCCTATGAGGATCTGTAATTGTAATCAAAAGATCAGGTTTGATAAAAGAAAAATCGTTGTTTCCTCCATCCCAAATTATTACATCTGCCTCTTTTTCTGCTTCACGAAGGATTTTTTCATAATCAACACCTGCAAAGATAATCCCGCCCATATCAATATAAGGTTCGTATTCTTCTCGCTCCTCAATAGTAGTATTATATCTATCTAAATCCTCATATGTAGCAAATTTTTGAACTATTTGTGTGATTAAATTAGGGTCATATGGCATTGGATGACGAATTGATGCTACCTTGTATCCTTTATTTCTCAAAATTTGAGCAAGTTTTCTTGAAACTTGGGATTTACCAGAGCCAGTTCTAACAGCACATACCGCAATTACTGGTTTTTTTGATTTAATCATGGTATTTTTAGTTCCCATTAAAATAAAATCAGCACCAGCAGCATTTACAATTGCTGATTTTTCCATGACATATGTATTTGGTAGATCACTATATGCAAAAATAACCATATCAATATCATGGTTTTTTATCAATTTTTCAATATTTTCCTCAGGATATATTGGAATTCCTTTTGGATATAATTTACCTGCAAGTTCAGGTGGATATATCCTGTTATGGATATCCGGAATCTGAGTTGCAGTAAATGCTACAATTTCATAATCTTCATTATCCTTAAAATAAACATTATAATTATGAAAATCTCTGCCTGCAGCTCCCATAATAATAACTTTCTTTTTAAATGCCATAAATAATACTCCAATTTGTCCCGAGTAACAGATTATAATTTATAGATTTTTCTAGGATAAGGAAAGATTTCGTTGGATTTTATATTTTTTTGCTATTTCCTGTGCAACTTCTAATGAGGTATTTTTTCCACCAACATCATATGTTTTAATTCTGCCTTCTTTTATTACTGCTGAAATCGCATTTATCAGTTTATCTGCTTGTTCTTTTTCACCAAGCCAATCAAGCATAAGTTTAACTGTCATAATCATTGCAGTAGGATTTACCTTATATTGTCCTGCATATTTTGGTGCTGAGCCATGAGTTGGTTCAAAAACAGCATAATTATCACCAATATTAGCGCTTGCTGCAAATCCAAGACCACCAACTAATTGAGCTGCTAAATCAGATATGATATCACCAAACATATTTGATGAAACTAAAACATCATAATCCTGTGGATTTTTCACAAGCCACATGCACATTGCATCAACATTTGTTTCCCACAGTTCTATACCTGGATATTCCTGAGCAATTTTTCGTGCTTCCCGAATCATTAAACCACTTGTTTCACGAATAACATTTGGTTTTTCAACAACGGTTACGCTCGTTCTATTGTGCTTCTTTGCATATTCAAAGGCTTGACGAAGAATGCTTTGGCATCCTTTTCTTGTAAAAATTCTTGTTGATATAGCAAGATCCTCAAGTGGAACATTTTCAAATTTTTTCATTTTTTTATGAATCATAAGTGCTTTAAAAACTTCTGATGGTACCGGATGGAATTCTACACCTGCATACAGTCCTTCGGTATTTTCTCTAAATACAACCAAATCGATATCATCCCGATAGTTTAAGGGATTACCGCTAAACGCTTTACATGGTCTCATATTTGTATGGAGATTTAGAAGTTGTCTTAAACCAACAATTGGGCTTGAATAGACAAAACCTTTATCCTGCAACTCTGGTGCTAATTCTTTTGCAGCTTCATCTTTTGGTTTTGATGTTATTGCTCCAAAAAGACAGCAATCTGTTTCCTTTAAAATCTTAATGGTTCTTTCTGGAAGAGGATTTCCTTCTTTTTTCCAAAACTCCCAACCTACATCGCCATGGATATATTCAGCATCTAGTCCAATAGTGTCAAGAACTATTTTTGCACAATCCATTACATCATTTCCAACTCCATCTCCAGGGAGCCAAGCTATCTTATATTTTGCCATGAGTTGCTGTAATTCTAAAAGGTATTTTAAAGCTTTTCAGGCTCAATTATTCATAAAATATTTATTAAATTTTTTTTCAGAAATAGACTTGATACACTTCGCAATAATTAACATTACAAATATTGTAAAAATAACTCTGCCAAATAGTATTCCAAAAATTGATGCACCAATTGCAAGTGTTAAAAATGTATCTTCTATTAGACTGTGTGATAAATTTAAAAATGAAAGAGATAAAAAAGTATCTTTTTTAGAAATCAGCTTTGTTTTTGCTTCTTTTACAATAACTCCGCCACCATATGCAAGTCCAAGAGTCATTCCAATCAATGGTAAAATAGCTGCATTTTTACTCATTCCAAAAATTTTTAGACCTGGCTTTAAAAAATTATTAAGCTTTTCAAGAATGCCTGTTACTTTTAAGATTTTCATAAGAATCATCAGGCCTAAAATAATTAAGAAAATCATTATGTAATAACCTATTTGACCTATGAACCATTGAAATAAAGTTGGATTTGAATAGCCAGGTTCCCAAATCAAAATATTTTTGTTTTGAAAAAGGTTAAAATAAGAAAAAATTAGATTTAAAATAAAGCCAAAAATAAAAGCTCCAAAAATTCTTAATGTTAGTGTATACCATAGTCTTACTCCTGCTTTTTGTGCAATTCTTGCTTCTATTGGAAGAGTATGGGCAACAAGCATCATGCAGGCAAGAATTGTCACTTGAGCGACATTGTATGTATATTGTAATGATAAAGTAAAAAAAACAACAAGAGCACCATATATATTTGTTATCATTGCAGTAGCAATAACCAGGCCAAACTCTCCAGGTAGTCCGACTATTCCCATTACTGGACCTAGATTTTTACCAATTAACTCAATTGCTCCAATTTCTTCTAAGATTTTTACAATAATACTTATAGGAATCATTATTTTAAGAAGGAAAAAATATGTTGATCCTGTATCTTTTAAAACTTCTTTGATATGTTTACCAGCTTTCATTTTAAGCTGGGTAATGAATTCTTAGAGATAATCTTTTTTAGTATTTTTTAATATTATCTCTATAACAAAATTTAAATTCTATATACCTATAATTATATTATATGATAGATTTAGAAAAAAGGAAATATGTAAAATATATCCTTTTTAGCAGTTTATATTTCTCAGAAGGTCTGAAATGGTCAATTGCTGTAGTAATTTTCCCCCTTTATTTTGATTATTTGGGTATTTCCCCAACAATATTGGGCCTTGTTATTGCAATATCTGGAATCCCAACCATGATCAAGTTTTTATTTGGAGGAATAATTGATTATTTTATAAAATACGGGCGAAAAAAATTTGTTTTATTAGGGGGATTAATTGCATCCATATCTCTTTTTATAATTGTTTTTATAAATCCTGCTAATGCACTTATTGCTTTCACTATTTTATTTTTTATCGGAATGTTAGGAATAATGTTTCTTGATGTTGCCGCTGACGCTTGGGCAATAGAAATTACTAAAAAGAAGGAAAGAGGGAAGATAAATGGTGTAATGTTTGCTGGAATATCCATTGGTATGGGTGTGGGATCGATATTATTTACTCAAGTTGCAAGCAATTTTGGTTATAATTTTGTCTTTTTATTTGCAGGTTTGTTAATTCTAGTGATAATAATTATACCTCTTGTAATTAAAGAAGTTAAAATTATTAAAAAAATCAAACAAATGAAATTTACACTTCTTAATGAGTTCAAAAATAAAACGGTACAAATTTTTTGTTCCTTTGTTCCCTTTGTTGGAATAGGCGGTGGCATTCTATTAATTATTATTCCTCTGTATTTAAAAAATATATTAATGCTCAATGATGCACAAATAGGTCTTATTGCTGTGATTTTTCCAATAACAAATATATTTGGTTCATTAGTTGGTGGAACTTTATCTGATAGATTTGGCAGAAAACAAACATTATATATTATTTTTTCCACAAGCCTAATCTTTGCAACATTACTTATTTATGCAGATACATGGCAGATTTTTGCAGTTATTTATGGGTTTATTGGTTTTTTATATGGCAGTATTTTAGCATCAGTCGGTGCCTTATCAATGGATTTAACAAACCCAAGACTAGCTGGTACTCAATTCTCCTTTTATATGTCATTATTTAATATTGGTGAAGTTGGAATTGGCTATGGACTGGCTGGCTTTTTACTTGATAATCTTGGTTATGAAAGAGTATTTTTATATGCAGCATTATTTTATGGACTTGTATTATTACTTTTTTATTATGTAAAAATACGAAAGTAATACGTTTTACTTATTTTTAAAATATAAATTTTTTGTAAACGTCTATTTCCGAAGTTCACCTAACGTTGTTACTCTTTCAGCAAAAGCGTTATGCTTATGTATTGATTCTTCACTTTCACTTCTTACAACAACTATAACATCATCTGGTAAATCTTTGTATTTGTTTAAAATCGCGCTTAATATATCTCTTACCACATCTTCTACAAACTTTGGATTTTTATGAGCATTGAATACAATTTGTCCTTCTTCTTTTCGTTTAAGTATACTATATGTCGGGCTACTAAACGATTTTTCAGCAATATTTATTAGATCATTTGCATCAACAGATTTATTATCACCTGGAACCTCAATCATAAGTGTTGTGATGTTTCTTTGGTTATGAGTCGGTGGAATATCTTTTTGATTGTATTTGCCTATTGTTTTTATCACTTCACGTGCACAAGGACATGTTGTCATTCCAATTGCTCTTATTCCAATTAGCTTCTTTATTTCATTATTTGCCTTTGCTCGTGCCTCTGCAACAAGCTTGTATGGTTCTAACCCTTTTTTTCCAGATGGATATCTTCTTTCAAGAAAATAATCTGCTTCTGCTTTTACTTCAGAAAAGGTTGCATATTCATGTTTTTCAAGGAGTAGCTTTGCTGTTTGTGCGCAAAAAGATTCAAGATCTGTCACAGGTTTTTGCAAATTTTCATCAATAATTTCTGAGACAAGTTCTAAATTACGAGACATATGACTACCTTTCTGAGAGGCAGGTAGATCAACAAAAAGATCCATTTTTACAATAAGAGGCATTGCTGCTTTTTTGCCAGGTCGTTTTATATTTACAAGTTTTTTAACACCAGTTACGCCAACACGAGTTAACTTAAAATTGGATTGTGAAGGTCTTGACTGTACATCAGGCAAATCTATAGATTTCATAAATATTTCTCCCCACCCAAAAATAAGTAGGATATAATTAATGTTCGCAATCGACTCAATTTTGTAAAATATTAATATAATAATTGATAGTTATTGTTAAATAACGGAACTGTTATTACCAAAACCAGTTCTAACGGAGGTTAATTTGATGTCAGATTTAGATAATCTTTTAATCGAGGCTATGAATAAAGAGCTTGAAGCAAAAAAATTTTATAACAATGCTGCAAGTAAAGCTCAAAGTAAAGCAGGTAAAAAACTTTTTAATGAACTTGCAAGCTTTGAACAAAATCATTATGATAAAGTAAAAGAAATTATTGAATCACGAAATAAAGATATTGATATTACAGTTAATAGTGAAGCACAAGATATATTATCAATTAAGTCAGAAATTGAAGGAGAATTTGAACCAAATAAAGATGAAATAGCAACAGTTATTAATCTAGCAATTAACGCAGAAATTAAGGCTCAAGAAAGATATAATAAAATAGCACAATTAATGAGTGATTCAGAAAGTAAAAAAATATTTCAAAACTTAGCTCAAGATGAACGAAACCATCAAAGGATTTTGGAAGATGAATTTTACCATTTATCTAATAAAGGTACAATAATTTGGGAGTAATAATTAAACAAATCTACTTTTTTTTCAATATTTATTTTACAAAAAGTAAAATAATCCTCTCTCTATTCGGGTGGATGTATTCGCCGCTGTGGCTTAGAGGTATAGCGATTCCTTGGTAAGGAATAGGTCGGGGGTTCAATTCCCCCCAGCGGCTTTTATATTTTATTTACGTTTATTAGGTTTTTCCCGAAAGACATAACAACTACCTAAGTATTTAGAATCAATGGTAATATATAACCACAATCAAAAACTGGATACTGCTTTAAAGAGTTTAGAAAAGTTGGATATCACTGATAATAACAAACAAGCTATTAGGAATTTTTTACAATATATTGCTTCATATGGCTGTCCGGCTGCACGTCAAGTTAAATATATTTATATTAAGCTAAAATATCATTAAATCAGTAAATTACTAAAACAGTTAGTATATTTCAAACTGATTTTACGGATATGATATAGAGGTTATTAGATGAACCCCTTTCTTAATCCAATTTTTTTTTCTCGTATTATCAAGAGTTATTTGATGGATCCTGAAAGGCTTCGTAGGTCGACAAATGAAGATTTGCAAAAATTCCAAAATAAATCATTTAAAAAGATGGTAAATTATGCATATTATGTTCCTTTGTATAGAGAAAAATACAAAAAATTAGGTATACATCCAAGTCAAATAAAAGGCGTAAATGATATTGAAAAATTACCATTTATATACAAGGACGATATTAGAAAATATTCTCCAGATGGCATAATTCCACCTTTTTTTTACAAAAAACAAGGGATAATATCAAGAACTGGTGGAACAACAGGAGAATCATTACCTATTTATTTTGATATGTATACTGTAATAAAGGGTATGCTAGGATTAGTGCGGGCATTGAATGAATATGGGGTGGATTGGAGAAAGACCAAGATGTCTCTGTTTTTAGATTTAACAGATCGGAGTTTTGAAAATGGGTATATAATTGGCAGTATTTTTCCTGCCTTAAAGTTCATTTTTTCACATAAAAATATACAAATTTTTAATTTGTTTGAAATTACATCAGAGGTTATAAATAAGGTTGATAAATTTCAACCCGAATTTATTGCAGGATATCCTTATGCTATTTATCAGTTAACCCAATATAAGAACAAAGGATTTTTAAAAAATATTCGACCAAAATGTATAATGTCTTCAGGCACATATTTAGATAGCAATTTTAGAAATAATGCAGAGAGCGTTTTTGATACAAAAGTTTATGATTTTTATGCTGCAACAGAATCAGGTCCAATTGCGTTTGAATGCAAAAATGGATATTACCATGTTCATTCTGATTTAATTTATCCTGAAATTATTAAAAATGAGAAACGAATTAAATCTGGAGAGTCAGGTACCTTAATTCTAACTAAGTTATATGGTAGGGGAACCCCATTAATAAGATATAACGGGATTGATGATGTTGTTACAGTAATAGAAAAAGATTGTAGTTGTGGATTAGCTGGAGTAATAATAAAAAAGATCCATGGTAGAAAAAGTGAATCAATCCTTTTGCCTGACGGAAAAATGGTATTTCCTTCTGCTATGGAAACAATAATAGGGAAAACTGTTAAAGAAGCAAAATCAAATAAAATTCAACGTATCCAGATAATTCAGAATAAAATTGATGATTTTGAAATAAAAATATTATTTGATAAAGAGTTAAGAAATATTGGCACTAAACCAAAAAAAGTTTTTTCAATATTAAAGAAAAATTTGATTAATAAATTTGGAGAAAAAATTAATGTCTTGGTTTATGAAGTAGATAATTTAGGTTTAAATGATCCTTATTTTATTTCTAAGATAGATAGAAGCAAGTTTATTGAAAAGATGTATATTGTATAATTTTAAAAAAACAGTATTTCTTTCGAAAAGTTTATAAAGAGTACGTAGATTCTTGTTACGTGATACCATGTTGCATAATAACATAACTAAAAATAAGGAGCTCATTAATCTAATCGAAAAGTTAGGTATGAGCACAAAAGAAGTAGAAGGTATTATTACAAATAATACCGGGGAAAATAATATATTATCATCTGTAGGTCCAATTGACTATTGTTCTGGTTATTATGGAACAGTAAGCATAAAAGATTTCTAATTACTATTTTCTATTTGAATTGCTTTAATTAACATGTGTTATCTGAAATATGGTGGTATCTGTTCTATTTGAAACAAAAAATCGATAATCTGCTCTATTTACATATGCTAAACTTAAATATTTGTTATTGCATTTATTAAGTAAACGGAGGAAGGATATATGAATGAAAACTTCAATTACAAAATTTACAATATTATAACAGATCTAGGAATAAATAAACATGATTTAGAATTTATTTTAAAAAATTCAAATCCAAAATCTGAAATGAGTTCTATATCATTGGGGCCACCTTGGTATCCTGGTAGTCGTTATGGGACAATTAGTATAAAGGAATTTAAATTTTTTATTTAAAATTTACAAACATAGTATTTCCCAATACTATAGGATAAAACCATATAGTGGTATTTATTATGGAAAAACCAGAACAAAAATATACCCCTGGACAGGCTGTTTGGGAAACAACTCTTCGTTGTAATTTAAAATGTATCCATTGTGGTTCATCTGCTGGTAATGCCCGTCCAAAAGAATTATCGACAAAAGAAGCTGTTCAGCTGTGTAAGGATCTTTCAGAGATAAATACACAAGAAGTATGTCTTATGGGAGGAGAACCATTTTTAAGAAAAGATTGGCATATAATTGCTAAACAGATTAAAGACCTTAATATGAAGCTACTTATCATATCCAATGGATATAATATTAATAAGGATATCATTTCAAAACTAGTAAAACTTGATCCCTATGGAGTTTCAACTAGTTTAGATGGCGGTATAGCTAAAACCCATGATTATATAAGAGGAGTAAAAGGATCATTTGATAAGGTAATGGAATATATTTCCTTATCATCAGAAGCTGAGCTACCGACAACTGTTATAACAACTATTAGTAAATTAAATTTTAAAGAGTTACCAAAAATACGTGATTTTCTTCTCAATAAACATATTGCTTGGCAGATTCAAGTTGCAGCACCAGAGGGAAGATTTTCAAAAGATTATAGCTTAACAAAAGAAGAATATTATTCTGTCGGTCTGTTTATCGCATCTATAAAGAAGAAGTATTCACCTAAAGAATTACCAGTTGTCGGTGCACATTGCTTTGGTTATCATTCACAATATCTTCCATGGCTAGGTCTTTATCCTGGATGGAATGGTTGTCAGGCAGGCATCTCAATTTTAAGTATAAAAAGTAACGGAGATATTGTTGGGTGCCTTTCTATTCCTAATGCAAAAATCGAAGGGAATATTAGAGAGAAAAAATTAAAAGAGATATGGAATAATCCTAGTACTTTTACTTATAATCGAAAATTTAAAATAAATGAATTAGGAGAAAATTGTATAGATTGTAAATATGGTGAAACTTGTAGAGGTGGATGTACAGGTTTTTCAGCTAGTTTTACTAATAAATATCACAATCATCCTTATTGCTTTTATAAAATTGAATCTGAAAAATTAATAAAAAAATAAAATCGAAATTATGAACTCAAAAAAATCCTATCAAAACCCATATATTACTGTTTGGGAGCTTACTCTTAAATGCAATTTAAAATGTCTTCATTGCGGTTCTTCTGCAGGGTTAAAAAGACCAGATGAGTTATCCACAAAAGAATCTCTTCAACTAATAAAAGATTTATCTGATCTGAATTTTGGAGGAATAGCGTTGATGGGCGGTGAAATATTTTTACGAAACGATTGGTTGAGAATCTCCAAAGAAATAAAAGATCTTGGGATGGTATTATCAATTATTACTAATGGATTTTTTGAGCCCAAAAAATATATTTCAGAACTAGTAAAATTAGATGTAGATAGTCTCTTAATTGGTTTTGATGGAGCTTCTGCTGAAGTTCAGGATAAAATTCGTAACGTAAAGGGTTCTTTTGAAAAAGCAAAGGCGTTTATTCATGCAGCAAAATTAGCAAATCTTCCAGTAGGAATTATTACTACTGTTCACAAGTTAAATTATCATGAATTACCAAAAATATTAGATTTTGTTCTTGAAGAAGGGATAATCTGGCAGATACAAGAGGGAACACCTATTGGTAGATTTCCTAAAGATTTTGTTCTCTCAAATGAGGAGTTCTATACTCTGGGTCTGTTTATCTATTCGATGCAAAAAAAGTATAAAACAAAGAATTTTTCAATTGTTGGGACACATAATTTTGGATTTAATTCAAAGGTAATCCCAAACCTAAGTGGATATCCAAAATGGAAAGGTTGTTACGCTGGAAAAACGGTTTTAGGCATTCAAAGCAATGGAAATGTCAAAGGATGTCTTGCATTATCTGATGATTTTATCGAGGGAAATATAAGGAAGAGAAGTATCAAAGAAATCTGGAATGATCCTAACTCTTTTTCTTATAATAGTAAATTTGAAAAAAAGGACCTTGGAGAAAATTGTAAAAATTGTAAATATAATTTAGAATGCAAAGGGGGATGCACAACCAGATCAAGCAGTATGACTGGAATACCTCATAATGATCCTCGTTGTTTTTATCGAATTGAAAAGGAACTATTAAATGTAAAGGGAGAAAAACCTTAAATGGAGTATTTTTGAAGATATGAAACTAAATATTGGTTGTGGAAAAACCTACAAAGAAGGTTATATCAATATTGATGCATTTGATTCAACAGTTGCAGATAAGATAATGTCTGCAAATGATCTGATATTTTCTTCAAATTCAATTGATGAAATCCAATCTATTCAACTTATCGAGCATATTGGACTTTTTAATGCAATTTATGCATTATCCGAGTGGTTTAGAGTGTTGAAACCTCGGGGAAATCTAATCATTGAGACCCCAAATATAGAAAAATCCTTTAAGAAATTTATAAATGGAGATCTTGATACTAGGAAGAATTTAATAACATGGATATATGGAATAGAATCAGAAGGAATGGCTCATAAATTCTGTTTCCCAGAGGAATTACTAGAAGAACAATTGAAAAAAATTGGATTTGTTAATGTTGAAAAAACATATAAAGAAATTGAAAAAGATCATCCCACAATAAGAATAAAATGTAATAAAAAGAAGGATTTTAAACAATATCAAATGTTTTGTGATTTTAGAAAAAATTTATTCAAAAAAAATATTGTTGATACTAATGATTATTACTTAGCTATTGAACAAGAAAAATTAATTGATACTTTTACTGATAAATTCAACGAATTTATGAAAAAAAAGGATTATGATATTTTAAACGAAATTACAATTGAAGGATCTGTTCATAGTCCAATAATTACTTACACTTTTTTAAATGAATGTTTGAAACATAGATTAGTTTCTAAAGATAAAATTAACAAAAATATTAAAGTATTAGACTTTTTAATAAATATAAATTATAATAATATTTTAGAGTATTTAATAAAAGAATCATCTGATATTGCTGGAACTCAAAATAGGGTTTATCAAACTGTCTGTAATCTTGGAAAACAAACTGTAAAAAAATTATTATCTGAGAAAAATAGTTACAGTATAAAAAAATCGCTTATGAAATTATCAAAAGAATGTAAAGATAATAAAACTGTATTTTTTTCCTATGACCTAATGGAGAAAAAGGCATCTATTTATTCATCCATTGGGATTAAAGAGTTTATTTTAGGAAATATTGAAAATTCAATTAAATATATGAAAGAAGCAATAAAACTAGATAGGAACTATTTTTTATATTATTGGAATTTAGCAAGACTCCTGTCGATGACTGGAAATTTAAAAGACTCAAAAAAAATCTATGAAAACGCTATCAAATCAATTAGGATTTCTAACTACAAAAATAAAGAGAGCATTGAAAAAATTTTAAAAAAGGAAATAGATAATTTTTCAATAGAAAATCATGGAAAACCTGTTACAAAATTATTAGAATAATAGTTAATTTTTAACTTTTCTGAATTTTTCTTATTTACTGAATCTTTTTTTATCTAAAAGTTGTGGATACTTACAGTTCCATAAAGTGTTCCAGGCCAGTACCAATTTGGTCCACATGATAAATTAGCTTGCTCATTATTTACCAATTCATAATTTAAAACGTTGTTAATGTCATCCAAGTTCAATCCTAGTTTTTTCCCAACTATATAAATATCTTTCTTTTCCATATTCCTTCCCTTAATAATATTAATATCATTATTAT
>Ga0209427_10000668_pt1 | contig 37287 bp, 54 predicted proteins | sample DeeMarSWOR136_30_FD_187465 | JGI IMG/M metagenome (GOLD analysis project Ga0209427, IMG submission 187465) | Marine sediment microbial communities from White Oak River estuary, North Carolina - WOR-1-36_30 (SPAdes) (version 2) | ecosystem: Environmental > Aquatic > Marine > Intertidal zone >...
TGCGAACCTTGAGCATGCGAACCTTTGGCGTGCGAACCTTTGGGGTGCGAACCTTTGGGGTGCGAACCTTGAGCATGCGAACCTTGAGGATGCGAACCTTGAGCATGCGAACCTTTGGCGTGCGAACCTTTGGCGTGCGAACCTTTGGGGTGCGAAACTTCGCGATGCGAACCTTCGGGGTGCAAGCCTGAATTGGTACAGTCATAACCTTTTAGCTGAGATTCTACGCCAAGCCGCCAATGACAATGCCCAAAGGCGGATGATAGCCGGTCTTGTCGGTATTAGTATTGATTGGTGCTGGGTTCATTTTCTCAAATTGCGGGTGAAACAGAAACAATGGGCGCTTGATGTTCTCGCCGAATATGCAAAAGAGGATCCAAACGCGCCAGATTTTGTGAGAAATAGGCCACCGAAGCGATGAGCAAGGAAGCTAAAGGAGAGCCATTAGACCGAAATAAGTCAGCGACGACGCACCGCGTCACCGCTATTGCTGCGGCTTATCTTAGGCGTTGTGGCTGTAAGCCGCTTGAGACCGAGGTACCTATTTCAAATGATTGGGGCATTGCTGATTTGGGTGGTTTTGTCTATCCAACGCATACGGAAGCCGAGCAACTTAAATTGTTTCATGGAGTGGACATAACTGGCGGGCAACCTAATTTTGAAGAGTTAATTTGGCGTTTTGGTCATCTGTTTACGGTAATCTGCGAAGTGAAAGTGACGCGCGGCGATTTTCAAAGAGACCGCAAAGGCAAGTTTAGCCAAAGACATCCGGCCCACTTGTGTTTTTTGGCTTATCCGAAAAAGATGATGGATCCAAAAGAATTACCCGAAGGCTGGTTTGGCTTGGCCGCCGACATAGAACGTGGATGTCTGCAAAAAGTCTATGCGCCAACTTTTCTCACAGAAGTACATCCACAGCACCCAGGTGACGTGATAGACTTTGTGGCCGCAGTAGCTATCCGTTGTGATTACAGAACCCGATATGCACGTTACCGAACCTGGGTGAAAATGTATCGGGCTAAAGAAAATTATTGAGGACTTTGATGAGCAAGGAAGCTGAGCATATTTGCGAGCAGTGTGGTTGTTGCTGCCTAACTGTAGGGCGGACATTTTGGAAGGCTGGTGATTTGAACTCATCCAAGCCGTTTGGCAGTATCGAGTTACTAAATCAATGGGCAAATGATGGCGACCACGAAGACAATGGCCTGCCTTGTGAGATGCTATACTTCGTTAAAGGCAAAGCTGTTTGTTGGATTCATGCAAGATATGGATATGATGCAAAACCTGTTGCGTGTAAGGATTACCCTGATAGTGAACTGTGTTTTAGGCAAAAAGCATTAAACGGGAATGAGCAAGGAAACTCTACAATTTGAGGAATGCGTAAATAAGATAATTCAAGGCCATGCGGTTGATGTTATGGGCTGGATGCCGGAGAAGATTTTTAACGCCGTGATTACAAGTCCGCCATACTGGGGTTTACGGGCCTACGGGACAGAGCCGCAAGACTGGGGGGATTGGCGTGGCGAGCTTGGCCTTGAGCCTACGCCGCAGATGTATATTGAGCATTTGATGATGGTCTTTGATGAGGTTAAGCGCGTGCTGCGAGACGATGGGATACTGCTTGTGAACATTGCGGATACATACGGGACGCATACACAAAAGCGAACAGGACAAGCTGGGATTGGAATAGATATAAAGTCGCCGGCGAATCAGTTATTTCTGCAAAAGCGACCGAATATCGGGCTTGAAAAGTCCCTTTGTGCCATCCCTGAGCGCTTTGTCGTTGCGATGATGGAGCGCGGCTGGATTCGCAGGTGTACGATTATTTGGGCCAAGGCGCTTTCCTTTTGTGACAAATACGCTGGCTCGTGTATGCCGGATAGCACAACAGACCGGCCAAATAAAAACGCCTTTGAGTATGTCTATGTCTATACAAAAGCGTCAAAGGTCCAGTTCTGGACTAACTCTACAACTGGGCAATGTGTCGGCGAGCGGCCATTAGGTACAAAAGGTATTGAGGACACAGACTGGGAATGGCGCAAGCATAGCGCTTGTGACGGCAAAGGCTGTGACAATAAGCGCTGTGTCAATGGCCAGATAAAATGCACGCTGTGGCGTGGGCACGATTACTACTACGAGCAGCAGTATGAAGCGGCTGGCGAACTGAACGTCGAACGGCCAAGAATGGGACAGGGAAATCAAACTAACTATCGCCAAAAACGGCGCGATTTACCAGAAGGCGACCCGAAAGCCATAGCTCGTCTTGCGTATGACCTGCCCATAAATGCCAATCCTCTTGGTCGGATAATCCGCAACGTCTGGGTGATAAATCCACAGCCTTTCAAGGACGCACACTTCGCAACGTTCCCAGAGGAACTCGTCCGGCCGATGATAAAAATGGCCGTGCCGGAGTTTGTCTGTAAGAAGTGCGGAAGGCCGAGGGTGAGAATCTATCATAAATTAACACCACCTGAATCTGCATATACGAAAGCAAGAAGGCCAGATGATAGATTGGTTGCAAGTAGTCCGCTCGGAGGACAGAAAGGTTCGGGGCAAAAAATGCAGAATTGGCTTAATGAACATCCGCTAATTTTTAAGGGCTACAGCGATTGCTACTGCAACGCAGGATGGAGGCCAGGCGTATGCCTGGACCCGTTTCACGGGCTCGGGGAGAGTGGGCAAGGTGGCGGCACAGGAGCGCCGGGACTATACACTAATCGAATTGCAGCATAAGTACGTTCAGATGGCAAAAAAGACAGTCAAAGAAGGTGAAACAGGAATAGCGGTTGCCGAGCAGAACGCCGGCCAGCGCGGCCTCTTCGATGAAAGGACAAAGCCATGACTGTCCGAGTCAAATGCGGCGACTGTGGGCGCAATATCGGAAGCTGGCATCTTGAGGGCAAGGAGCAGACAATTGAGCTGCGAGTCGCTCGCCGGCGGCAGGGCGGGGCGATTCTGTGAGAATGAGAAAAAGGTGTATGGCCGATGTGGAATAGGGACCATGGGTAGAATCTATGTTGATTTTCACAATGAGCCGACGCGGGCGGTAATCGCAGGGCGGACGTTCAAGTTTCGCAGCCGGGCGGAGTACCGCTTCGCGCAGTATCTGCAATTGCTTGTCGATCTGAAAGAATGCTTTGCCGCTGACCCGGCCGAGCAATATATCGGCTGGGATTACGAGACGGACGATTGTCGATTTTACTTCGCTGATGAGACGACGGCGCCCGTGCGCTACACGGCTGATTTTGTCGCCTACACCCGCAGCGGCGCCAAGCACATCTACGAGGTCAAGGGCTGGCTAACGAGCCGGGACGGGACGAAGTATCGGCGGATGGCGAAGCATTATCCAGACGTGAAGCTGTTTTTGGTCTTGACACAACGCAGCAAGCGCCGCGTCCACCGGCGCGCGATTGCGCAAAAGTACGTGGAGCGGATTATCTATCTGAGCGAATTGCTCGCCGGGCCGGTCCGCGGCTTAATCAAGTGAAAGGAGTAAAGACGATGCGAATGACAATTATCAAAACAGTGCTGATTATGTTAGTCATTGCGGCGTCGGCCATGCCAACGGTGTTTGTCGTGGCTGCAGCGGGTGGCTTAGTCAATATCTACAGTCCGGCCGACATCCCGTTTGCCGTACCGGTGACAAGCTACGAATTGAAAGGCGGCATTGCCGTCGACGCTGGCGTGCCGGTGCATCACCAGCTGGACGTGTCGGACACGGATGGCGACCCGCTGGAAGCGATTGTCCAGGCGGGCGCCCATCTTGGCGTCACGGTTGTGCCGGAGGCCAACGGCCTCTATTTGAACTGGACGCCGAAGCCGGAACAGGCGGGCTATCATATAATCGATGTCGAAATTCGCGACAAGCCGCCAACAGGCCGCCCGGCATCGATCTTCGGTACAATCATCTTTCGCGTGTACGGCCAGAATGAAGCGCCAAGCTGGCAGCCGTTCGAGACACAATGAGACTGGTCACGGACATTCGGAATGTGTTATTGGAGCAGGACACACTGCTGCGAGCCGAAATCAACCAGGCGTACGGGCGGCTATTCTGTGATCCAGTGTGGAATCAAGTTCGCAACCGATTCAATCTGACTGCGCGCGAGACGCAAGTGGCAATTTTGATTACGAAAGGGCTGTCAGCAATGGAGATAGCTAAACGTTTGGAGCTAAGCCCGAAAACAACGAGAACATACACCTATCACATTTACCACAAGCTCCGGGTGACAAATAGAACGATGGCAGCGGTGAAGATGATTTTGGCTTCGGGCTGTCTAACAGAGAACAGCGGAAAATGACAGACAAAGACCAGACACAAGCCGAAGCACAATACACGAGCCGCCAGTTTGCCGTCCGTGAAGAGTTGACGGTAAAGTACCGTGGCCACTACGACAAGGCGATGTCGGGCCGGAGCATCATCAGTGCAGTCAGAGTGCACTGCCTGCGCTGTATGGCCTCCGATACCAAGGCGATCCAGGCGTGCGATGACGATAGCTGTGAGTTCTTCAAATACCGGCCGTATCAAAAAATTCCGTACCGCTGTCGCAGACGGCGCACAGGGCGAATTTTGGACCACTACGTAACGGACGAAAACGGCACCAAACACAAAAAGTCACCTCGACCCGTACAGCAAGACATCCAAGTGCGAACGCCGCCCAGCGGGCCGTTTACAGTGCGTGTGACGATTGTGCCCGGTGAGCAGTCCGGTGGCACGTAGAGAGCTGGGTCCCAGTCGCTCATGTGTAGGGCATTATATGTTCTTCACACCATTGCCGTATTTCCTCGAGCTGTTTCAGCAGGTTTTGGTCGCATTCCAGGCCAAGCTGTTGCCAGATGTGGAGGGCTACATCAATCAGATTGGGGTTGGACCCTAAATCATCGAGCGCGTTCGAGAAAAGCTCCCAACTATCCGCTTGGTCCATACGCTCGTTAAATTCCGCAAGCATTTTTTCGAATTCTGTCGTATCCATATTCCCCAAGTATCTGTGACGCATTCCACGCTTGTCAACGGCAAATCGATTTGCTTTCCGCTCGACGCCCTGCTACGTTCGGATTATGGGAAAAGACAAGCCCGCAGGGCAAAAACGGGAAATCCGCGTAGCATGCGCCGGTGCCGTCGAACTGGTGCCGACCGGCCAGCTCCAGCCGCACCCGGAGAATCCGCACCGGCATCCAAGCAAGCAGGTCGAGAAGCTCGCCTATCTGATTATCCAGCATGGCTGGCGCCACCCGATTATCGTCAGCACGCGCAGCGGCTTCATCATCAAGGGCCATTGTCGATTGCTGGCGGCAAAGAAACTTGAATGCGAGAAGGTGCCCGTCCAGTATCAGGATTACGATTCACTGGAGCAAGAACGGGCCGATATGATCGCCGACAACATCATCGAAGAGTTCGGCGAATGGGACGGGCAGAAAATGGCGGACATCTTGTGCGAGCTCGATACGGCGAATTTTCCGCTCGCCGCAACGGCGCTCGACCAGGAGCAGATCGAAAATTATGTGAATGGGCCCAAATTGGGAGATCATACACCCGAGCCGAATCCGCAGAAAGGCCTGCGCACGTTTGAATGTTACCTGACCGAGCAGCAATTCGATACAGTGACGTGCGCGATTGACGAACAGATCGCAAGTGGCGTCGACATGGATGTAGCGAATCCAGACAAGCGCGGCAATGCGCTATATCAAATCTTGAGAAATGAGAACACGGACTAAATACGTACTTGAAGATGAGGACGGCCAGATGACAAAACGTCAGGTCGAGGCCTACCGGTACGTCTATCTGCATGGTTGCAGCCATGATGAGGCGGCTGGCTTGATGCAATGCAGTCGGTCGAATGTGACGCACCTGTTGCAACGGTTAAAAAAAAGGTATCCGCGGGCATTCCCAGCCGAAACGGGGCCAAAACGCATAATTCGACTTACCAACGGGATGGAAAAAGACATCGAACAGAAGTTCTGAAGTCACCGCCAACAGTTATAGTGAGACGACGGGCAGTGTGGGTGCCACCCATACTGCCCTTATTGTTTATGCCAAAGGCAGCAAGGAGACATCGTGATGCGGTAAAGCGATCCGCTGACAACCGACCGAGCGCGAGCGCGCGCGGATACAACCGACGATGGCATAAAGCACGGGCAGAATGGCTCCGTACGCATCCGCTGTGTGCTGCATGTTTGAAGGCCAACCACATCACGCCAGCCACGACTGTCGACCATATCAAACCACACAAGGGTAACCAGATACTGTTTTGGGACCGCAGCAACTGGCAAAGTTTATGCACGATGCACCACAACCAGAAGAGCGCGACCGAGGGGGGTTAAAATCTCTACAACCTGCGCCGCGGAGACCGCACGCAGAAGCGCGCGTTTTTTTTCGCGAGTTTTGAGGGGGGGGGTATGACATGGCCAAACGCGGACCTAAACCTATGCCTACAAAGATTTTGAAGCTGCGCGGCAGTAATCGCGCCGGGCGCCGAAAGGGGGGGGTTAACGTACCCTTAAATCGACCTCGGATTCCGCGCTGGCTGACTGGTGAAGCACGTCGGGAGTGGCAGCGGACGGCGCCGCTGCTGGCGCGATTGGGCTTGTTGACGCAGATTGACCGGACGATGCTGGCTATTTATTGCCAGGCGTTTGCCGACTGGCGTCAGGCGGACCGATTTCTGCAGGATATGATCGCCGGTGGCAGTGGCGTGGTCGTCGTGACGAAGAAAGGCAATGTCGTGCAGAATCCGGCGTTAGCAGTGCGCAATCAAGCGGTGGAGCGGCTCCGCAAGATAGCCGCGGAATTTGGCATGTCGCCAGCCAGTCGCGTCGGTCTTGAAACACAGCCGCGCGCGACGGATCAACAGCAAAAACAACGATTTTTCGGAGGAGCATAAAATGGCCCTGACAGCAAATCTTAGTTTGGGATTGAACATCGAATTCAGTAAGTCACTGGACTTGAGTACGCCAAAAGACACGCTGAGCCAGAATCGCGGTAAGACCTTGAACAACGGCACAGGCGCCGACCAGGCTGATACGGTTTGGCATGACAAACGCACGCTGGGTGATGGCGAGAATGAGACGCTCGATTTTCATGATGGGTCGCTGAGTGACCCACTGGGTGGCGCATTGACGTTAGACGAACTGAAAGCATTGTACATCAAAAACTACTCCAGCGACGCGGGCCTCAAGATTGGCGGCGCAGCGGCGAATGCACTGGGCTTGTTTGCTGATGCGACCGACATATTGCTACTACCACCCGGCGGTGAATTGCTATTTACGGCGCCGGGCAGCGGAGGAATCGACATCACAACCAATAGCGATTTGAAATTAGAGCATGATGGCACCGGCTCGAGCAGCTTAATCTACGACATTGTAGTGATTGGTGTCGATTAAACATGACACTTGCTGTGGCAAATCGCGTCTCGAAAAAGTGGCGGCGCTTGTTGTGCAGTCTGCCGGGTTACGACCCGTTCGAGCTGGCAGGTGATTGTTGCTTCGATGAGGACGAAGCGCAGCGGGCAATCGATTTTTTCCCGACGTTTCTTACCCACGTCAAAGGCCCGAAAGCAGGTCAGCCGTTCGAACTCGAGCGGTGGGAACAGGCAATCATTGCGAATTTGTTTGGCTGGAAACGCCCAGACGGACTGCGACGATTCCGCGAGGGATTTGTCTTTGTCCCGCGCAAGAATGGCAAGACGACGTTCGGTGCTGGCATTATTCTGTATGTCGAAACCTGTGACGGCGAGCCGGGCGCCGAGATTTACAGCTCTGCCAAAGACCGCGCGCAGGCGCGATTGATATTCGAACCGGTCAAGCGCATGACCTTGGCATCGCCTGAGCTGTCGGAACGCCTCACAGTTTATCGAAACTCCGTCATTGCAGTTGACCCGGCTACCGGCACTGAGACCGGGACATTCTACACGCCGCTCAGCGCCGAAGTCAGTACGAAACACGGTTACAACAGCCATCTGATCATCAATGACGAACTGCATACGCATGATGACAGCGAACTGATTGATGTCTTGGAAACATCGGTGGGCGCCCGGGCGCAGCCATTGATTCTGCATATCACGACGAGCGATTACGACCGGCCCAGCATTTGCAACGAGAAATATGATTACGCATGTAAAGTCCGTGAAGGTACAATCCGGGACCCTGCTTTTCTGCCGGTCATCTACAAAGCGGACAAAGACGACGACTGGACAAAAGTTGCAACATGGCGCAAGGCAAACCCGAATTATGGCGTCAGCGTCTTTGTCGATTATCTGAAAGCGAAGTGCCTCAAAGCGCAGGAGAACCCCCGCTTTGAAAACACGTTCAAGCGGTTGCATCTGAACTTGCGGACGGAACAGGCGATCCGTTGGATTTCATTAGACGTTTGGGATGGTTGCAGCTCCCCGGTCGTTGAAAACGAACTCATCGGTCAATCATGCTTTGTGGGCTTTGACCTTGCCAGCAATACCGACATTGCGACGTACGTGATGCTCTTTCCGCCGAATAGCGAATCGGAACTGTGGCGGGTCGTGGTGAGATTTTATGTGCCAGCGGAGAACGCGGAAAAGCGAGAGAAGAAAGACAAGGTGCCGTATGTAGCGTGGGCAAGAGAAGGTTTTATCAAGTTGACGCCCGGCAATGTAATTGACTTCGCTACGATCAAGGCGGATTTCGAACGGGATTATCAGCGTTTCGACATGCGCGAGATCGCATTCGACCGGTGGAATTTTGAGGGACTGCGTCAACAGTTTGCCGCAGACGATATTGCCGAGGACAAATTCGTAGCGTTCGGACAGGGTTATGTCAGCATGTCACCGGCCTGTACGGAACTGGAAAAACTATTATTGGCCAAAAAACTGGCACACAGCGCCAATCCGGTGCTTCGTTGGATGGCAGGAAATGTGGCGGTCGAGATGGATTCGGCAGGCAATGTCAAACCGTCTAAGAAAAAATCAAGCGAAAAGATTGACGGCATCGTTGCAATACTGGAAGCGATCGGTCGCGCGCGAGTGACGGAACCACCAAAGCGGAGCTACTACGAAGACCACGACTTGACGGTCTTATGAGAGCACACCTTGCAATCATAGGTCTGATTTTGATGGCTGGCAGTGCTGGGGTTTTGGCAGCGATGTATTGGTCACGGCCGGTTGGTATCTGTGTCGCGTTGTTCATCGGCGGCGCTGGCCTCTTTTATGATGCGATGAAGGAAGATACATAGTGGGTGCAATCAGCCAATTCTTAGCAGCGCGGGCGCAATGGACCAAAGGCGGCAATCCGCGCGAGCCGCAGTATTGGGTCAAGAAATTATTCGGCGTTGGCGTCGACACGGATAGCGGCGTGCAGATTGATGAAGATGTGGCACTACGTTACTCGGCGGTCTGGCGGGCGGTGAACTTAATTGCTGGCACGATTAGCTATCTTTCGCTGCCTGTTTACGAACGTCAAGATGATGGCCGGCAACGCCGTCCAGAGCACCCAATCTATACACTAATCCATGACCGGCCGAATCCGTACATGGATTCGCAGACATGCAGGGAAACGTTGCAGGGACATGCGCTAACGTGGGGCAATGGCTACGCTGAAATCGAGCGTAACGGCGCTGGTCGAGCAATCGGCTTGTGGCCGTTGCGACCGGATCGAGTCACGCCGGAGATTACGGACGATGGGGTCGTCCATTATAAGGTGCGATTAAAAAGCGGCGGAACTGCACACGTCTTTTACGATGACATGCTGCACATCAAGGGCCTGGGTTTTGATGGGCTGCGCGGCTATCCCGTGATTGAATACGCGGCCCGTGAGCTGGGTCTTGGTATCGCAGCGACGAAATTCGGCGCCAAGTTCTTCGCCAATAACGCACGACCGGGCGGCGTTCTGAAGCACCCAGGCACGCTGACTGATGATGCGCTTGCCCGGCTGAAAAAGCAGTGGGCGGAAAAATATCAAGGCTTGGACAATGCGCATCGTGTCGCGGTCTTAGCCGACGGAATGGAGTGGCAGGCAACCGGGATTCCGCCGGAAGATGCACAATATATCGAAACTCGGAAGTTTGAAGTCACGGATGTTGCGCGTTGGTTTGGCGTGCCACCCCACCTGTTAGGTGAGTTGGATCGAGCTACGTTTAGCAACATCGAACACCAACAGATTGAATTTGTCATCTACACGCTGCTGGCCTGGGCGCGCCGATGGGAAAACGAAGCCAATTACAAGCTGTTCAGCGCGAAGGAACGGCAGAAGCTATTTTGTGAATTTCTATTCGATACGGTTATGCGTGGGGATACGAAGACCCGCTTTGAGGCCTATCGAATCGCGGTCAATACCGGCTGGATGTCACGCAATGAAGTCCGACAACGCGAGAATCTCAATCCGGCAGATGGCCTCGATGAATTCCTGGAACCACTCAACATGAAACCGGCAAGTATGCCGTGGCCAGAACCGCAGGTCAAAGGCTTGCCGACGCGGCAACTAATTGCTGTACGTGACTTATTCGAGAGTACGTGGGCGCGGATTGTGACGAAAGAAGTCAATGCGCTACGCACGGCGTTGAAAAAGCCGGCGACTTTCCGCTCGCGCGTCGAGAGGCTCTATACGGACTTGACAGAACACATTTGCAAGGTGCTAGCGCCCGTGGCGGCGGTATATGGCAACACATTGAGGGTCAAGGACGTGGCCGATAGCTACGTGCAGCGCCACCGGTCGCAATTGATTGACGAGGTCGACCGTGATGGTGATAACCCGGCTGACACAGTGGAGCCGATGCTGGCGCACTGGCAGCAGACCGAATCAATTGACATGGCGAATCGTATTTGTGGAGGACCAACTCATGCCATATCCGAACTTTCATAGCGCGCGTATTCGGGAGCCGAATGATTTTGTGCATATCAAGGTACTCAAGACGCTGGACAACGGCATTATGATCTACGGCGGCCCGTTGAAAAGCGATCCCGATGGCGACACAAAGCCGCAAGCGTATCGCTTCCCCAAAGATAAGTTCAGCGTGGCTGAGGCGAAAGCCTGGCTCAAAGAGCACAAAATCAAGTACATCAAGTTCGAAGCCGCCAGTGACGAGAAGAAATCGGAGGATGTGCCGGTCGAACGCCGCTTCATTGAGCCGCTGGAGATGCAGGTCGAAAAACGGACGGACGAGCCAGTTCTGCTTCGTGGCTACGCGGCTGTGTTCAACAAGCTCAGCCAGCCGTTGGGCTTTTCACATTATCGCGAGCGGATTGCGCCGGGCGCATTTACCGAGACAATCAAGAACGATGACATCCGCGCATTAGTAGACCACGAGCGGGGACGGATCATCGGCCGCAATGTCGCGGGCACCTTGCGATTGAAGGAAGACAAGAAGGGCCTGCGCTATGAGGTAGACCTGCCGTCGACAAGCGTTGGCCAAGATATAGCGATTAGCGTCGAGCGCGGCGATGTGTCTGGCTCATCGTTTGGATTTATCACGCTCAGCGACGAGTGGAAGACGGAAGATGGTGAAGAAGTGCGGACGATTGGCAAGGTAAAACTCGTCGATGTGTCACCGTGTACGTTTCCGGCATATCCGGATACATCCGTCGCAATGCGTAGTCTCGAGCAGTGGCGGCAAACTCAGCAACCGGGTTACGGCCGGGAATTGCTGCGGGGCAAGTTAACCATTCTCGAAGCCGAGCAATCAATGCTCGAAGAGTAGCAATAAACCGGGTTCATTGCCGGTCGGCCAATCGGCAGTGGCGCGAAGAACAGAAAACGGCAGTGTGGGTGCCCACACCACTCATCGCTGCCGTTTTTTGTTGCCCGGCAGAAAATCGTCAATACATGCGGTCCGTGTAACCGAAGGCCATTGCCTGGTCGGCGGATTGCCAAGCAATTAGGAGGTTTGAAATATGGAACGAATCAGAGAATTGTTAGAAAAACGGGCGACGCGAATCAATCAAGCCCGCGAAGTGTACAACGGAGCGGAGAACGAGAAGCGAGACCCGACGGCCGAGGAACGCCAGCAATTTGACAAGCTGATGAATGAAGCGGCGACCATCAAGCAAGACGTGGATAACCTGCGAAACCTTGCGACGTTGGAAGCAGCGGAAAAGGAACTGGCCGAATCCCAGGGACGTCAGACAGAAAGTGAGCGGGCGAATAAAGCAGGCGAGCAGACGAACGAGTCCCAAGTCATAGAATTGCGCTCGAATGTCTGCGGTGATTCGCGGGTGATTATTCCGCAGGGTGAGACGGCCAGCAAAGAATACCGCCAGGCCTTTCGTCGGTATCTGCTCACTGGCCGGCAAACACGTGCGCTGCAAGCCCACGATGACGCTGAGTTGCGTGCATTGCAGGCCGATGATGATGTGGGTGGCGGCTACGTTGTCGTGCCGCAGCAATTCATGGCGGAATTGATTCAAGGCTTGGACGATGACGTCTTTATGCGGCGGATTTCACGAGTGTTGCCGCCGCTACTGCGGGCTGATTCACTTGGTGTGCCCACGCTGGATGCGGACCCATCGGATCCGATCTGGACACCGGAGCTGGCAACGGGCGATGAAGATAGCAGCATGGCGTTCGGCAAGCGAGAATTCAAGCCGCAGCCGCTGGCCAAACGCGCCAAAATCAGCAAGACGCTGCTACGCAAGGCGGCCATGCCCGTCGAATCGCTTGTAAAAGACCGACTGAGGTACAAGTTCGGAGTCGCTGAGGATAACAACTTCCTTAACGGCGACGGCGACAAGAAACCGCTCGGCGTGTTCACGGCGAACGATGATGGCATCGGTACGGCGCGAGATGTGTCCACGGGCAACCAACAGACAGAGTTGCGCTTCGATGGACTTAAGAATGCGAAATACGCGCTCAAAGCGGGTTACCGCAGGCGGGCGCAGTGGATTTTCCACCGCGATGCGATCAAACAACTGAGTACGCTGAAAGATGGTGAAGGTCGCTACATCTGGGTAGCTTCCACGCAGCGGGACCAAGCAGACCTTTTACTGAATCTGCCGTTCAACGAATCGGAGTATGCCCCGAACACATTCACGGCGGCCAAATACGTTGGTATCGTGGGTGATTTTAGCTACTACTGGATCGTTGACGGACTGGAAATGATCATTCAAGTCCTCACGGAGCTGTACGCTGAGACGAATCAGAACGGCTACTTTGCTCGGAAAGAAACCGATGGTATGCCGGTCTTAGCTGCGGCGTTCGCCCGCGTCAAGTTAGCACCATAATTGTCGGCCAACGAAGTCGTCAACGCAAGCAGAACACACGCGGAGGACCAAAGCAAAGAATCATGTTGGAGGTCTATTATGAACTTAGGTAAGCAGATCAAGATCACAACGGCCCTGGATTACGCCGAAGCCGCTGCGAGCCGCAACGGCGCCGTGCTGGATATGGCCGGCTGGGACGGCGTCATCGGGGTCGTCAAACATGCGGCGATTGCAACCGGTGCGGCGGGTGACATCCACTGGGAACAAGGTGAGGATAGCAATCTAAATGATGCAGCGGATTTAGCCGGGACCAAGATCGCGGTAGCAGACGATGATGACGACCAGGTCTTCGTCAGTGAGCTGTACAAGCCGCGCGAGCGGTATGTTCGGCTGGTCGTGACAAAGGACGCCAGCCACAACCAGGCGGAAAGTGCGATCTACATCCAATATCGCGGCCGCAAGCAACCGGTCAGCAAAGCTGGCGCCGATGAGTACGAGCTGCATATCAGCCCGGCAGAAGGCACGAAGTAACGGGGCAGTGAAAAAGCAGATGTGAAAACTCGGTAGCGGCGCCCGGATTCATTGGGGCGCCGCTATTGATGGATAAGGGACTCGGTACAACAGAAAGGAGCAGCGATGAAACGGTTGTGGATAATCTTAATTTTATTTGTTGGTGCAGTCGTGGCGTGGGGCAGTTATGCAACGTTGAATTACACCGAACAAGGCGGCGCACGCCAGGTCATCGGCGGTCAGTTGGACATCGTGTCCGGTGGAGAGCTGGACGTGGAATCCGGTGGTGCGCTCAAACTCAAGGGAACGGCTGTGCCGTCGACACTATCATTCGCGGCGGCTGCAGGCGGTGCGAACGTCTGTGAAGTCACTATTAGTGTCAAAGATAATGCAGGCAACGTACTAGCTGGCAATTGGCCACTTATAGTCTGGTTGTCCGATGATGCGGGCGGCGAGGGCCTTACCAGCACGACCGCCAGCGGTACCGTCCAAGCGAAGAGTAACGAGGGAGCTGATCTAACCGCGCTGACTGCGAAGAAACACCTGACGTGCGTCTGTAAGGACGCGGGTACGTATGTCCTGGAGATTACTGACAGCGCGAAAACTGGTTTTTATGTCAGCGCCGCAATCTGCGGTGGATTAGCTCACGGCGTCAGCGCTCAAGTGCAAACCGCTGACTACGGTAGTTGATAGGAGGTGATAGCTGATGTACGTGAGCGAAAAAATTGTCGACGTTACCACCGATGCGAGCGGCAATGCCACAGCCTACACGGACCCGCTCAACGGCCCCATTTTCTCCATTCAGTACGTCAAGCCGGGCAGCGGCGGATTCGCCGATGGCGTCGATTTCAATATCACGCTGGAACGCACCGGCCGTCAGTTGTGGGTGCAGGAAAATGTCAACGCGTCCGCAGAGGTTCGGCCGCGTGCGGCTACGCACAAACCGGATGGTACTGTCCTCACTTATGATGACACATACGAAGTGCGCGACCCGATTGTCGCGGCTGGCGAACGTATCAAAATTGCGGTCAGCAACGGTGGAGATACGAAGCAAGGGACATTCCACATCCAAGTGGGTTAGGAGAAATTATGAAGGTCAAATTGAAAACCAGGTCGGCTTCGGCGGAGGGCAACTTTGCACCCGGTACAATTTTGGATTTACCAGCACATGAAGCGAAGGCGCTGATTGCGGCCGACGCCGCGGTACCCGTCGATGTCGACGCAGCACGGCCAATTGAAACGGCAACGTTGGAGCCAGCGCCCGAGACGACAGCAGAGCTGCGCCGACGACGCAAGAGCCGACCGCGACCAAAGGAGAGTGACTAATGGGCAGTTTCGCTAACTATTGGGAACAGAAAATCCTGGACCATGTCTTTGGCAAAGCATCGTACACGGCGCCGAGTAACATCTATGTCGCGTTATCGACGGCCGACCCAACCGATGATGGTTCTGGCATAGCTGAGCCAAGCGGCAACGGTTACGCCCGCAAGCAGACGGCACCGGCTGACTGGAATGCAGCAGTCGTCAGCGACACTAACTACCGCATCGACAATGCCAACGATATTACGTTTGCCGAAGCAACAGGTAGCTGGGGTACGATTAGCCACTTCGCCTTGTTTGATGCGGCCAGCGCTGGCAATATACTGGCGCATGGTGCGCTCAGCGTATCCAAAGCGATCGGTGCCGGTGATACTGCCAAGTTTGCAGCGGGTGATCTGGACGTTGACCTCGGTTAAGGAGCCGGACAATGGGCGTAATCAGTAAAAGCTGGGGCAGCCAAAGCCAAATTATAGGCTCCGGTGACGGATATGTGACACTTTCCGGTACGACGGAGAGCTATTCTTCTGACGTGGATTTGGAGACTAACGGCTACGAAGGCGCGCATGTAACTGTCGAGATGGACTACGATTCGAGTCCTACCGATGAGGTAAACATCAAGCTCTACGGCTCTCTTGACGGAAGTAATTACGATGACACCCCCATCTGGCAGATGCAGGGCAACCACGATGTTGACCCACAGCAGTTAAGTTTCGTCGTAAAGGATTTGGCTCACTTTCGGATAGGTGTCGTCCAGACGGGTTCGACCGATAGTCACGATGTCCGCGCCTACTGCCAGCCTTGGCGATACAATTCAGCGTAAAAGGTGGTTTGATGTTACTGACAAAACCAGTACGAGCGATGCGGGTCAATACGACACACCCGCTCTCTCGCGGGCTAACTGCAGCTTTTCTCTTTAATGAAGAAGCTGGCAATCTTGCCTTCGATTCGGTTAGTTATCGGACGGCTACTCTGACGAATGCTACGCGGGCGGTAGAAGGCATCCAGGTCGATGCGTCCGGTGAGCGAATCACCTATACCCGCAGCGGCATTATTAGTAGTAAGGGAAGCATAGCTTTATGGCTTTATACTCTTGGTGCACCTCCAGCATTTGCCAGGCTTTTCGCGGCAGAAGGCGGCGGCAATTTTTTCGTACGTAGAACCGCTAATGATGCTGTAATTTTCGAGATAAATGGCAGCGCCCCAACCCTGAGTTCATCCAAAGGAATCTGGTGGTTTTTTGACCGCTTTTTGGTACTGACATGGGACGACACAGCAAATATTCGGCAGTTATTCGTAGATGGCGTGCTTGAGGACACTGCCGCCGATGCGTTTAGCTTTGGTGCGGCCTCGACAAGTTTGGAGATTCTAAATCGCGCTGATGGCGCACAATATGCTAACGCGATAGGCAAATTCTTTTATGTCTGGAATAGGGTTCTGCCGGCTTCGGAAGTCAATCACCTTTTTCTCGATCCATTCTGTTTCTTTGACCAACCGCTTAGTCCGGCCCTCTTAGTGCCGATTAGCGGGCAGGTGGTGACGCTTGCCGGTAGCACGCTGGGTCAAAGCAGCACAAGTGCGACGAGCAAAGTTTTGCGAGAATTGATTAGTTCCGCGCTGACTGCCAGCATCACGGCCGCGACATTGAAAGCAGTGCGCGGATTGGGCGGCTCGCTTGATGCAAGCAGCTCCGTTGCTGCCACAGCCAAGGCGATCCGGAAAATTGCGGGTGAATCCGCGGGCTTATCTACAACGTCCGCCTTAATCAAGCTGGTCCGTGAAGTGGTTGGCTCGAGCGCCACGACAACGCAGCTTGCCGCCGCGCTGAAAGCCGAACGCACGATTGCAGCCAGTATCGGCGCGTTGTCATCGACCGCTGCGGCGGTGCAGCTTGCTATCGCATTGGCCGGTAGCTTAGCAGCAAACGGCGACACAGCGGGCACAGTCAAGCTGTTACGCCAAATTATCGGGCAGCTCGAGGCGAATTCGAACGTTATAGGCGAACTGACGGAGGTCACCGGCTTTCAACCGGCCTGGGCAGATCAAACGAATATCTTCTTAGGAGCAGATTGATGACGTGGCCAAGAAATGCACCGACGAATATCCCATTCGCATTGATAAGTCGGACCACTGGGCAAGCTGTGACCGGCGCTTCCGTCACGGCGAAACGCTGTCTGGATGGCGGCGATCAAGAAGCGGCAACGGGTACCGTAACGGAAAAAGGCAATGGTCAATACAACTTCGCGCCGACAGCGGCCGATATGAATGCAAGTGTAGTCGGGTTTTTGATGCTGGCGGATGGTTGCATCCCCAGAGAAATCACAATCAAGACGGGCGAGCTCCAAGCGGGCCAGGGCGCTATCCGCGTCGACCATAATCATGGCGGCGCGGATAATCTCGCCTACAAGACAGCAGGCAACATCGGAATCGATAATGCGACGGTCTATGCGTATCTGAAAACCGATTACGATGCTGGCAACACGGCAATCGCATACGTCAAGGCCAAGACTACTACAGATGTCAACGGCAGGTGGGCGACACCGATGATGTTAGATGCAGGCACCTACATACTGTATTACTTTAAGCAGAACGCATACGGTCCGGATACCCAACAAATCACAGTAAGCTAAAGGTCGAATATGGCAGTAACCGGCACACCCGTTAGCATTGCAAGCGCACCGGTCAGCTTGGATGAGGCGAAAAAGCATCTGCGCGTGACTCAGACGGACGAAGATACGCTGATTGAGACTCTTATTCTTGTTGCGACCGCGCACGCCGAGCAGCGTCAGGGCCGCACGTACATGCAGACGCAAAAGGTGCTGCAATTGGACGAATTCCCGACGGTCATCGAACCGCCGGGTCCGCCGCTTCTCAGTGTGCAATCGATTCAGTACATCGACATCGATGGTCAAACGCAGACGGTCGACGCCGCGGATTATCAGGTCGATACATACAACGCACCCGGGCGCATCAAACCGGCGTATGAGAAGTCCTGGCCAGCAACACGGAGCGTGTTGAACGCGGTGACGGTCAATTACACCGCGGGTTACGGCGAGGCCTCGGCAGTACCGGTGGAATGCAAGCAGGCGATTCTGCTCTTGGTTGGGCATCTATTCGAACATCGCGAATCGGTCAGCGAACTGAAGCTGCAGGAGGTTCCGCAGGCCGTGGCCGCGCTGTTGGGACCAAAGAAAGTATATACGCTTTAGTATATTACTTTAAGGTACAGGTCACTTTATGGATGCGGGCAAGCTCCGACACAAAATTCAGTTGCAAACTGCATCCAGCGTCCGCTCGAGATCCGGGTCGAAACGCAAAAGTTATACGGTCTATGCAACCATCTGGGCGGCAATCGAGCCATTGAGCGGCCGCGAACTGGAACAGGCACACATATTGAATCGGGAACTGACCCACAAGGTGACGATCCGCTACCGTTCCGGCGTCGAAGCCGCGCATCGGGTCAAATTTGGCGCGCGTATCTTCGACGTCAATGCGAGCCGAAATTTATTTGAGCAAAACCGTTGGCTCGAATTGCTGTGTAAGGAGCTACTGACATAATGCAGATGACATTAGAAGGCGGCAAGGAATTGGAACGCAAACTAACCAGTCTGGAGCGCAAGGTCGCCAAGAAGATTGTGCGACAGGCCGTGCGCGCCGGCTTGCGGCCGACACTGGCGGCGGCTAAGGACAATGCCCGCTCCAATATCGGCGGCAAGATGGGCGCGCTGATTGCGCGACACACCGTGCTGCGAGCGCGGAAGAAACAACGACGCGGTTCGTACAGCATGGCAGTCCGAACAAAAAGTGAATCTGAGGGGGCGCCAGCAGAATTTCTTGGCGAGACGAAAGAAGGGGCACGGTATTATATACCAGCAGCGCTGGAATTCGGTCATCGCACGCCATTCGGCCCGCAAGGTCACAAGGTAGGCGCGCGGCCGTTCATGCGTCCGGCGGCGGATACCACCCGCGAGCAAAGCATTCGCTTGGTGAGCGAGACACTGCGAGCTGGTATTCTACAGGCCGCCAAAGGCTAACGGCATGACACTGGAAGAGGCAATCCGTGGGGTTCTGATAGCAAGCGGCGCCGTTGGTGTTCGCATAGAGCAGCGAATCAATCCGGTCGGTGAAGCAGTGGATCGCGAGCTGCCCGCTATCGTCTACGAGCGTATCAGTGGGCCACACGACTACACCAGCGACGGGGATGCAGGTCACTACGTTGTCCGGTTACAGTTAACCTGTTTGGCAGACAATTACGATGACGCAGTCGGGCTCGCGCTGATGGTCAAAACGGTCCTGACTAGTTATGTCGGCCAGGTGGAGAATATTACGATTCAGCACATCGCTATCGACAACGAGTTGGATTTGCCTATCGGCAGGGCCGACAACGAGCAATCGATGGCATTTGGCCGGGTGCTGGACATTATCGTCTGGCACACCTAATCAACGGTACAGATTGATTCACGAAAGGAGCAATTATGGGTGATATTATTGGCCACGGCGTGACACTGGCTGGCGGCACAACGGGAACGGTCGGCAAAATTCTCAGCATCGGCATACCCGGACGCACGGCGGATATGATCGACGTGACGGCCGCCGATTCTGCGGACAAAACGTGTGAGTATCTCGTTGGTCTGATTGACGAGGGCGAAATCACCGTCGAAGTCAAATATGACGGGAGCAATTCAGGAATTGCGCAGAAGCTCAACACGGCTTTTCAGGGCCGCGCTGCCGAGAGTTGGACAATCACCTTGCCCGATAGCAGCACGTTTGTGGGCAGTGGGGCTATCAGCAATCTTGGCACGCCGATCCCGATCCGTGACAAAGTCACGCAAACGATAACTATCAAACTCAGCGGCAAACTCACCTACACGCCTGCAAGCTAAATCATCGCAAGTAGTAGCTTGCATCATGCAAACTAACAGATAGGAGAAATTCCACGTGGGCATTTTGAGTAAAGAGCAGATACTCCAGGCAGACGATCTACGGCGAGAACAGGTTGTTGTGCCCGATTGGGATGGTAGCGTCTTTGTCCAGACAATGACGGGTATCGACCGTGATGCGTTTGAACTGAGTCTGACGAAAGACGGCAAAGCGAGCATCGAAAATATGCGGGCGAAACTCTGTGCGCGCACTATTGTCGACGAAAATGGCAACCGACTGTTTACCGAAGATGACGTCGAGGCCTTGGGCAAGAAATCGGGGACCGCGTTGGACCGTATCTTCGAAGTCGCACAGCGATTGAACGGAATCGGTGCCGACGCGATGGAGAAGCTCGCAAAAAACTCCGAACCAACCCCTGGCGACGATTTCTGCACATCTTAGCACTCGCCTGGGGTTGCTCGTTGCACGAAGTGTTGGCGCGCACTGATTCACATGAGCTGTCGGAGTGGCTGGCATTCTATTCGATTCACCCCTGGGGCGAAGAACGCGCCGATCTGCGCCAAGCGGTCACATCCACGGTCGTAGCGAATAGCCTGCGTGGCAAGAATGTCAGGCCCTATAAAATTGAGGATTTTCTGCCGGTGCCTTCAGCTAAGCCCGAACAGACAGCGGACGAAATGAAAGCGCTATTGATGCAGCTCTGCCCGATTGAGGAACCATAAATGGCAACGGTCCAGACCTTAGCGGTCAATTTGATTGCCCGTACGAGCGCATTCGAACGGCAGATGCGAAACAGTACGCGCACGATTCACACGTTCGGCAACAAGGTGACAGGGATCAGCCGGACGTTGACGCACTTTACGCGCGGCATTCTGCTCGCGGCTGGTGTCGGTGGGCTGGGCTACATGCTGAAGCGCACGATGGATACGATTGATGCAACTGCCAAGCTGGCCGACCGGATCGGCATGACAACGGAGAGCCTCACGGCCCTGCAACATGCCGCCAAGATTACCGGCATGGAGGCGGAATCGATGAACAAGGCGATGGAGATGTTCGTCCGCCGCATGGGTGAGGTCAAGATGGGTACCGGCGAAGCCAAGCGGGCGCTGGAGACGTTGAAATTGTCGGCTGAAGCGCTGGCAAGCATGGCACCGATCGAGGCGCTAAAGCTCATCGCAGACCGAGTCAATCAATTGGAGACGGCCGCGGAAAAAGCGGCGGTTGCGTATTATCTCTTTGGGCGCCAGGGAGTCGCAATGCTCAATTTGCTGGCAGAAGGTAGCGAGGGAATTGAGGCATATTGGAAAGAAACAGAGAAGCTCGGGCTGATGTTCAGTCGATGGGATGCGACCAAGGTGGAAGCGGCCAACGATGCACTCACGCGAATGCGTGACCTTTTCAGTGGTATCTTCCAGCGCGTCGCCATCGAGCTAGCACCGTACATTGAATTGTTCGCTACGAAGGTCGTCAAATGGGGCACCGCGGGCGAAGGCATGGGCGCCAAGGTCACCAAGGCGTTCGAATTGATGGCGCTGGGTGCTATCAAGGTGAGTCACGCTGTTGACAACCTTGTGGCTGACTTGCAAAATTCGCAGGCGGCGCTAATCGACTTGCAGACATCGGCCTGGCAGTTGCTGGACATTATGACGAAGGTGTCACCATACCGCTATCTGCGGGAGATGCTCACCGGTACGAGCATAACGGAGAAGATTGAGGCGCTCAAAAAACAAGAAGCGGCACTGCAAGAGGCTGCCCGCGCCCGGATACGGGCCGCCGGCGAGGGAGAACGCCAACTCAACGCCGTGGAGAAGTGGTTTGCTGCCCGGCGAGAGGAAATGGCGGCATTCAACTTGCAAAAGTGGGCTAGCGACATGGCTGCTGAATTCGGCTTTTATATGCCGGACATCAAGCGGCTGGCAACCGTGGATTGGCCGAGCGTAGACCAGATAGCGACAAATGATGCCATGGCGGAGACAGCAGAGAAAAGTACCAATCGGGTCGAACAATTATTGGCTGCGCAGCAGAAAGAACTGGAGGTCATTGGCCGATTGAATCAAAGCTGGGACCGCTCGCGCGAATTAGTAGAATTCCAGGTCGAGGTCGAAAAGACCTATGGCGACCAAATCGACAAGCAAACCAAGCTCATCGCACAGTATGCCGACGGACTTCGTAAGCTACGCCTAGCTGAGATGGCCAACAAGATTGGTGAATCGTTCGGCACTGCATTCGAAGATATTGTTTTGGGTGCACGCAAGGCGAGCGAAGCGCTGCGGGCATTGGCGCAGGACGTGGCGCGGTTGGTCATGCGCCGCTTCATTACCGAGCCATTGGCAGAAGTTATGGCAGGTGGCCTGCGCAGCATTCTGGGCATTCAGGCGCACGCTGGCGGTATCGTCGGCCGGATCGCGGCGCGACGGACCGTGCCAGCATTGGCGTTTGCCGCTGCGCCCCGCTTGCACGGTGGGCTGGCAGCGGACGAATTCCCAGCGATTCTGCAACGCGGCGAGACGGTCCTGCCACGTGGTGCAGCGGGCGGCAATATTGTCATCAATATTCACAATCAAACCGGCATGCCGATGCAGGCAACGCAGCCGGATGTCACGTTCGATGGTGAGCGGTGGATCGTCGGCTTGATTCTGAAAAATTATTACAAGGGCGGTGAACTGTTCAATCTCATCGGGGCTAATCGACGGTGACGGCGACATTCCCACAACTTTCACGCAAGCCAAGTGCGCAGAATTTCGGCGAGACGGCGGCGCATGACCCGACGATTCGCACGGACTTCGGATCGGGCGCTCGGTTGAGCCGCGCGGAATTTACGCGGGTATCGAAACAATGGTCCGTCACCTATCGATGCCTGACTGCTACGGACAAGGTATTGCTCGAGGCGCTGCAAGCGGAGGTTAAGGTTGGCGCCGATAGCTTCTATTGGACGCACCCAACTGAACAGACGACCTATGAGGTACGATTGACGGCGCCGATTGTCTGGCGAATGGAACCCAAAAGGCCCGGAAGCTGGCAGGCAACGTTCACGTTGGAAGAACGGATCGCATGAAAGACCTACCCGCAGCACTGCTAATTGAAAAAAATAAGCTCGCAACGCCCAGCGCATGGCTACTATTGCTGGAACTGCTCTTGAACGATTCGGCAGGTACAGTCCGGCGGTTTGCCCGCAATACGGAAGATGTGACCTGGCTGACGGATTACTATTACGATACCGGCTGCGTCCGACACTTCAAGCTGAACGACAATGCCGCCAATACGACGGTCATCGACAGCGCCAAGGGACAAAACGGTACCGCTACGCGCAACACATCACTACTGTCTGCAACGGGCAAGATAAACAATTGCTTCGATTTTGATGCGGCACAGAATGATACAGTGAATTGCGGTAGCGACTCGGACATCGATTTCGATGGCAAGGATTTTACGATCTGTGGATGGTTCAAACCTACGCTGACCGCCAAATACAGATTCGTGTGGAATAAGCAGCGGACGCATCTGTACTTGGCTAAGACGGACCAAGCATTCGTGTTTAGTGTTTACGATGGTGCTTATAAAACGCTGACGATAAGCAAAGCCGTAGAGAACAAGTGGTACTTTGCCGTTCAGCGGCACAAGGGTACGGAACACAAAGCATGGCTTTACGATGAAAACGGTCTGATTGCATCGCCGTCACGTAACGATATTGGCACCACGACCGGCGACAACGATATAGATTTCATTATCGGCAGGTGCGGCTTCTGGTCACAGGACAATGATGAATTTGACGGACTCATCGACAATGTTATGGTCTTCGACCGGGCGCTGACAGCAGATGAAATCGCGATGCTTTGGTCTATGGGCAACGGTACCGAACGGGTACCGATTGTCTATCCTGGCTGGAATTTCACACTGGATCAAGCGAGTGACCAGGCCAAAGGCGAGCTGCCCACCTGGCAGCTCCGCGTGGCGAATGTCACGCGCATACTGGAACCGTATCTCGAACAACTCAAAGGGGCCGTTGGCTCGACCGTCATCTTAACGGTAGTCAATAGTGCGCATCTGACGGAGGATTACGCGGAGCTGCAAAAAACGTTCGATGTGATGGCATCGCAAAGCGACGCACAATGGGTATCGCTGACGTTAGGAGCGCCGAATTTGTTACGCCAACGCTTTCCGCTGCGCCGGTATCGGGCGCTGCATTGCTGGAATCGGTTTGAGACAGCGGAATGCAGCTACACGCGCGAGACCGTCGCAGATGTCACCCTAAGCGGCACTGACCCGGTTAGTATTGAGGTCACTGAGCATCCGTTTGCCACGGGTGATAGTATCCGCTTGGCCAACATTGCGGGGATCACGCCGTCTCTGGACGGCAGCTACACGATTACCAAGACGGACGCGGATAATTTCACACTCGACGACACGGACAGCAGCGATTACAGCGGCACGTATACCAGTGGTGGCACGGCGGGTTATACCACGTGCAATCGAACGCTGGCCAATTGTCGGCAGCGCCAAAATTCGGTCCACTTCGGTGGCTGTCCGGGCCTGCGACGTGGTGGATTAAAGATCGCATGAGCGAATTGCATTACGACGACCTGATTGGCAAACCGTTTGCCGAAGATGGGAATGGGCCGGATAGCTACAACTGCTGGAATCTGTGCCGAGAGGTCTGTCGGCGCGCGGGTTTGAATTTGCCAGCGCGCAGCTACATCTACGATGAGCAGGCCCGTGACGCGGCGATCCAGGCAGGTAAAGCTGAGTTCGTACAATTGACTCATGCCGAACCGTTCTGCATCGTCGTCTTTCAGCGGCGCCGCTGGGCGCATCATCTTGGTATCGTCTTGCCCAATTGCACGGAGTTTATGCACGTCACCCGCACACGTCCGGTTACGGTCGAGCGATTGGATAAGCACGCGCGCAAGATTGAAGGATTCTACCGATATGCCGGAGCAGATTAAACTTTTGCAGGTCCGCAATCCGTTCCGCCGGGACGAGCGGCAAATCAGCTTGCTGGATTACAACAGGCAGACGATTGCCGAACTCTGCGCGGCCGTCGTACCCAAGAATGTCGACGTGGTCGTGCACCTGAACGGCATGCCGGTCGAAAAACAATTCTGGCAAACGTGCTGGCCGCGTCCGGGTGATGAACTGGTCATCATGCCCGTGCTGGGTGACGATGAAATCTGGGGCGCCGTTGCCATGATCGCCGTCGTCGTGGCGTCCGCATGGTTGGGCCCGCAAGTCTCGGCCGCATTAGTTCCAGGCGCAACTACAGGAAGCCTGCTGGCGACCGTAGTCACTGCTTCGATGGTACTGGCTGGTGGGATGCTGATGCAGGCAATCTTGCCACCGCCGCAACAGAAGAGTCCGGACTTCGACAGCAATACATCGCAGGCGTTCGGCTGGAATCCAGCCACACTGCAGGAAGAAAATATCGTTCAGCCGCGCTTCTACGGCAAGAACCAGCTCTATGGCAATGTGATTGCCGTACATACCGAGCCGGACGATGATGATGCTACCAAGCAGATTCTCAAGACACTACTGGCATTAGGTGCGGGTCCAGTTGAAGGCATCATTGCCGACAGCATTCGGATCAACGACCAGCCGGCAGCGAATTTTACCGATGTCACGACGGACGAAAAAAAAGGCACGCTGAATCAAACGCACGTCAGCTTCTTTGATAAAACGAAGGTCGAATACCATCCGAACATTCTGGTCACCAATACCGGCGGCGCCAAAGTCTACACGACACCGGACAATGATTTCGATGACCTGGAAATCGAATTGCTCTTTCCGCGGGGGATATGGTGCTCTTATCAGGGTTTTCTCTTGCTGACGCCCATCCAATTCAAGGTCGAAATCAGTGAGCATGATGTAGGCTCATGGTCTACGTTAGTCGCATGTACATGCGCGTGGGCGACGACCTCACCGATTCGCAAGAATTTCAAGGCAAGTGAGGAGTATATTGGAGGCGACCCGGTCACAATTGAGAACGGCAAACGTTACGACATCCGCGTGACCAAGGTGACGATTGATGACCCGTCACCGCTGATTAGTCAAGAAATGCACTTAGGTAGCGTGCGCGAGGTCTTCAACGACCAATTTGCTTATCCGGGCCTGGCAATCTTAGGGATTTCGGCCTTGGCTACCGAGCAATTGTACGGCAGTCTGCAAGTAAGCTGCATCCAGCAAGGCCGGATCGTCAATGTCTACAATGGCTCGACCTGGTCATTAGAGTACAGCACCAACCCGGCCTGGGTTCTGTGGGACATTCTCACGCAGCCGGTCATCTCTGGTGACGGTGGCGGCACGGCGTACGCAATCGAGCGCTACGAGTGCATGGACCCGTCGCGCTTGGATTTAGTGAAATTCTACGAGCTCGCGCAATATTGCGACCAAAGCGTCGACGACGGTGAGGGCAGCACGGAAAAGCGCGTCACGTTCAACGGCGGATTCGACACCGGCACCAGTGTATGGGAAGCGGCGCTGAAGGTATGCGAGATCGCACGCTGTACGCTTGTCTGGGATGGTATCAAGCTGACGCTGGCAATCGATAAGGCAGCGGACCCAGTCCAGATGTTCTGTGTCGGCAATATCGCTGCGGGCAACTTCTGCCGAACATACTTGCCGCAAAGCGAACGAGCGAGCGAGATCGAAGTGCATTACCGCGATGAACTATTGGATTTTCAGCGGACGGCATTCACGATTTTCGATGATGAGATCAATAATCCCAACAGCAAGCTCACGCTCGAGCTGTTCGGCATCATCAAGCAAAGCGAAGCCTGGCGGGCCGGTCAGCTCCGCTTGGCAGAGAATCGGCTCCTAACTGACATCGTGGAATTCGGCGCCGATATTGACGCGATTGCATCGACCGTCGGCGATGTCATCTATCTGCAGCACGATGTGCCCGATTGGCAGTGTGGCGGCCGGGTAGTCAGCGCATCAAGTAACAGTATCACCATCGATAAGCCCGTCACGCCAAGCGGTGATACGGACAAGGTAATGGTCCGCGTATACGACCCCGGTACCAAACAGGAAGCAATCGAAGATCATACTGTCAGCACAGTCAGCGACGACGGCTTGACGATTACGATTACCGACACCTGGACGATCCAACCATCACGAGCGGATGTGTTCATCTTCGGCCCGACGGCAACGTACAAGCGCAAGTATCGTCTGACGAATATTCGCAAGACCGTTCAGCAGCGCTATACGCTGACTGCCAGCGAGTACAACGCGGCCAAGTATGACGGCGACAGCGGTACGCCGCCCATACCAATTCCGGGTCATCAAAGCCCGAAAGCCGCGGAGCGAGTCGTTGTGCATCCGCGCAGCCCGCAGGAACTTTGGAACGAGTACCCAAAATCCACAACCGTCGAACCGCCTGTACTGTCGGTGCCGATCCTTGCTGGCATTGACTGGTTAGAGAAACCAAACGACAAGATTGGCTGGACGGCTGGCGTCGTAACCTACAAGGGTCAGAATCATGAGATTACGGCCGAAGCAACTGGCCTGGCGGCAAAGTACATCTATTGGAACCAGGATAAGACAGAGACATTCTTGGGAACGAATACGCTCAGCGAGGCAATGGGTCCCAACAAGTGGATCGTCTGCGTGAATGAAGGCGGCACAGCGCATCCTATCGGTAGCGGCAAGCCATATTGGGGTGAGATGATCACCGTTGAAACATTGGCAGCGATCACCGCGCAGTTGGGCAACGTTTTCAGTGGCTCGGTCACCGGTGCCACCATAACCGGCGGTTTAATCCGCACGGCGGAAAGCGGACGCGCCGTCATCATCGATGCCAACGGGATCAAATTTGTCTCCGACGATGTCATGACGGGTAAGTATGGCCAATTCAAATATGGCCAAGCGAAGTATGGTACCGGCTATCTGGCGCGGTTTTGTAATACCGATGCTGCCGGCCTGCCGTTTGAAGTGCAGCAGGAACAAACCGTTGGGGATATGCGACTTTACAACCGTTCGAGTGTGCCGAGCGGCGCGGCAAAGGTAGGCGACTTTTGCGTCGTCAACGGCGTGCTGAAAGAATGTTACAACGCGGGCACGCCCGGCAGTTGGCGGTCGGTGAACCGACTGACGGTGGAGGAAATCGACGGCACACCCAGCGTCGATGATGTAATCAAGATCAAGGTCGCTAACGGCGACTTGACCGACGACGGCGGCGGCGTAATCACGATTGCGACGTAAGGTGCGACAATGCGGGCCGAAATTGAAATACCGGAAGACACAGACGAATTCCAGTTGTTAGAAGAAATCGTGGCCAAGCTCAATGCAGAAGGCCAGCCGATGACGACAGAGCAATTTGTCAATAACATTGTTTTAAGCTGGCTGCGCGGGCGAATCAAAGAAGAGTACATCAATTACGTCACCCGCCAGGACATTGCGACGCTTCGAGCGAAGCTCGGCGGCCGTCAGCAGGTCAAAACGCACGGCAAGTCATAGGTAAGGGTGTGATTCATGGCGACAAATTTTCCGACCAGTCTGGATAGCTACTCAACGAAAACAGACAATGTTGACGACGTGATGGCTGGACATCCCAACGATTTGCAGGACGCCGTTGAGGCGTTAGAAGCAAAGGTTGGTGTCGATGGCAGTGCAGTCACTACCTCGCATGATTACAAGCTCGCCCATATCGGTGGACTCTTTGGCGCGCCCGAGGCCAGAAGCAACAATACCGTCTATCAGGCAGGAAGTGACAGCTTTGTGGTTGCGCTAAACAATAACGGCGCGCTGATGAAGGTATATGCCGGTACGGACAATCCGCCAACAACCGAGCTCGGTATCGCGTACGGTGGCTATAACACACTGTCTATCCCGATCAGAAAGGGTGAGTATTACAAGACGACCGGCGCAACCAGCGTATGGTGGCGCTCGTGGGGTTCCTAATCGCATGACGAATACGAACGGTCAAAAACTGTTGTGCTGGTTCCAGAAACTGCCCAAGATTGTCCACACGATTATCTTGGTTGCGACACTGCTCGTGTCGCTGACGCTGGCGTTTGCTACGGTCAACAGCCGGGCCCAAGACAATACTAAGGCCAGTCAAGCCAACAGCCAGCGAATCGACGCCCTCGAGCGCACAACGGCATCGCTTGATAAAAGTATGGTGGCAATCCAGAAAGACATCGAGTACATTAAAGCTGGGATTGACGAGCTGAAGGTGGAACTAAGGCATGGCCGATAAGTCAACAACAGCAGGCACGCAGATGAAACAGTTGCGCAGTATCTACAATCGTCTGGGACAATTGGACGCGGAATTTACGCCGTTGAAAGAGCAAATCATCGCCGCAAAAGAGCAAATCGTCGGCGCAAGCGCATCGATAGGTGAGCTCGCGGCCGTTGCTCAAGCGGCACAAGTAGCAATCGCACAATTCAAGAACGCATTATTCCGGGCGTATCGCCAAGCGAATGGTATATGCGATACAGCCCCAGCAAGTGACTCCGCTCGCCAAAACGACCAGGAGTCGGAAAGGAGCAAAGCATGAAGTCGAAAATTTTGTTGCTCAGTGTCTGTGTCCTGTTGCCGGTCCTGCCGATGGCATGTGAGCCGGAAGACGTCAGCGAATTCCACGAATATATGAGTGACCCGAACAGTGACGTCCAGGTTGCCGCCGAACAGATTGGCGAAGCGATCAAGCCGCTGCAGGTATTGGTGCAGACGACAAGCGGCTTTCCGTATGCTAAGACTATACTGGCCGGGCTGGCCGTTGTGCAATTAGCTATTGGCCTGATCCTGAGTTGGCGCAAGAAGGCTGTCGCTACACAATTGGCCGAGGTCATCAAGGGCGGCGAGATATTCAAAAAGACGGCCGATGACAAAGCGGTCAAGCAGTTCCAGACGGCTCAGGATGAAGCGCAGACGGTCCAAACCACAATCGCTATCAACAAGCTACGCGAAAAAATCAGTTAGCTACTACATGTAGTGATTCCTCCTTCCAAGGCAAGCCGGATGGTCCAGATTGCCCGTCCGGTTTTTTTGTGCGCGGCCTTCGCCAAAGCGCCGCGTATAGTCACCAGCTCAATCAAACACACCTGCAACGCGCGCGAAACGGTTTGGAAACGCTTTTGAAACGGTTTGGAAACGCTTTTGAAACGCTTTGGAAACGCGCAAATAACACGTCAGCAAACTCCGGACAACGCACAAGTTACGCGAAAAATAATCCAACTGCAACGCGCGCGAAACGCTTTTGAAACGCTTTTGAAACGCTTTTGAAACGCTTTGGAAACGCTTTGGAAACGCTTTGGAAACGCGCGCGAAACGCCGGACAAAGTCGTTACAACCAACCAATACAAGGATAGATTAGCGCACTATAGTTACAACCAACCAAGATACCTGTCGATAGTGGTAATATACTACGCGCGTACGCGCGAGGACACCCCATCCGCAAAGTCCACGACACGCCGATCACCCAACTCCCCATCGCCCAACATCAACCGGACAGAACCAAAACCACAATCCCTGTCGACCAACTCCACCAAAAAATCGCTTACCTACTATATATTGTGATTCCTCCTTCCAAGCCAACCCAAATGCCCCGTTTCGCACGTCTGCTTTTCCTCTCCACAGTCGAAAAAAATTTTTCAACCGCAACTCTTTGAACCGTCCGAGTTTGTGCAGAATACAGGTAAAAATCCGCCGGATCCCGCGATTTTTCCCTTGCATCAAGCCAAGTTAGTGGATACAATACGCCTGATAAATCTTGAAGGTAGGAATCAATGCCAAACAAGGTTTTACAATCCGCGAATAAGACCCAGTACGGTACCTCATCCGCCCTATACGCGCAAGGCTGTGGTACGAATCCTACCTTCAAGATTTTATCCGTGCTGGGTCTTCTTATCTTTGCGGGTTGTCCAGGGTCACCAGTCGCTACATCGATGATGTCACCTGAACAACTCCAAAGCGTACCCGCTGATCAACTCCGGTGGGCCTATTTCAATAATCGGTCAGATAAGCTAACAAACGAGGTGCGCCGCAGAGCTGAAAGCCGATGTGACAGCGCCTGCTCTATTTACGAATTCCATGATATATTAGCTGATTACGGTTATATTTCCGACGTTGAGACGGCAATCAATCGATCGCGTCGCAAATGGTTCGTTGATAAGAATCCTGAATTGCCTCTTGAGGTCAAGGAAGCCATTTTACAGGGCAGAATTACCTTCGGTATGGATAAGATCCAGGTCGTCGCAAGTTGGGGGAAACCCAACGATGTTAACAAGACAGTGACACCTTATTCGACTCATGAACAATGGGTTTATAGTGATTACTCATACATTTTAAGATGCTTTGAGCCATACGCCTACGTCTATTTTGAAAACGGAATACTAACATCATGGCAAGATTAGAATCAGATCCAATCCAGAACATCGGTCGCGCCTGCAAGGTCGTCGGGCAGCCAGTGGATGTAAATTTGTTCCGTCGTCCGGATCGATGCGTGACCGAGAATCTTGGAAACCTTTGCAATTGGCACACCCCGGCGCAGCAGTTCGGTAGCGAAGTAATGACGAATCGCGTGCGGGCCGAATCGGTTAATCTCCGCACGTTTGGCCAGACGCTTGCACAGCTTGTACAGTGCATCCCTGGCATGATAGCTCTTTACAAAGTCCATAGTGGTAGAATGGGAGCGCTCATACTTGCGTAGGCAAGTCTGCGACGTCTGATTCAACGGGATTAGGCGGTGTTTGCGGCCTTTGCCGGTGATACTCAACGAACGCAGATCATCCGCTACGTTCGCCCATGTTAGCGACCGGAATTCGGATGCACGCAGGCCGGTATGACCAAGCAATGTGATTGCATCGGATTCGAGACCTCGGCAAATTCGCAGGACGCTGGCATACTCCGTTGGCGTCAACACGCGCTGCCTCGGCGGCTTTTCTGGAAGCATTTTGATTTTTGCAGCAGGGTTGGGTACCTCATATCGTTCTGCCGACCATCGACAAAAACTCTTGATCGCGGTCAAGTGAGCATTCGCCATACGGCCGGGATTACGGCTGTTGGCCGTTAGCAACTTAGTCAGGTAGCGTTCGATGTGTTCGACAGTGAGGTCAGCCATATCTAGCGGCGCATAAGGCTTGAACCGGTCGATGACCATCGCATAGTGGCTGTATGTACGTGGCGTGCGCCGGGGCTGGCTGTAACGCAGCCAAGCGCTGATAGATTGATGGGTGGGAATCCGTCCCCGCGCCGTATATACGCTGGGGAACATAACCTCACCAATGATAAGGCGTCTGGCGTGGCTGCAATGTTGATCCAGAAATGTTTTTTTCACGTGCCAGGAGGGCGCCAGCTTGGGAAGCTGGCGCTCTACCGCTGAGCTACGCCCACGACGACACATACATCATTGACGTTATCACAATTATAGATTTTCCGCACCGCCAACGCAAGGAAAAAATCACTGTGCTCGCCTTCTGAAATTCGCACACTGTGGGGCACTGCTGCAAAAGTGCGCGGGCACAGTGATAAATTTTTACCTCCCTTCTACGAACGCCTGCCGACGGCTGGGTGCTCTTTCTTCCGTTGACCAATCTGCAACGTTATCCGACTTTCTGCTTTCAAGAGCTCGCCACTTGTATCTCATCTTGGCTTCGCCCGTCGGCAGGTCTTTTACCGTAATCACAAAACGTTTTTCGAAAGGGGACTGATAATGGCCAATAATTCATTCCTGATCAACCGCAAGCACGTGCGGCATTATGCACGGTTGCGAGTACAAGAGTTGCGGCCCGAATGGGGCGCCGACCGTGTCAGTCGGCAATTTCTGGATGATTTGAACACGCTACTTCGCTTGATGATTGACAAGTCGATCCGGAAGCACCCGACAATCGGCCGCACGGTCACAGCGCTTTACCGGTAAGCACGGAGGCAACGTATGCGCAAGGGATTGCAGCAAGGGCGCCAGGCCGACTGGGTAATCGTCGGCCTGGCGGCGATAGTCGCTATTATTTGGGTGTGTATATTTGGTGGTGTTGTGCTATGGATAAGGAGTTGTCAATGGTGTCACTGACCCGGCAAGCGGCGCGAGCTGTCCTTTTGCTCATTGGACGGCTGGTCTATGTACTCATACTAACTGTCGTATCGCTCGTCGCGCGGCTACTACTATTGTTCGCTTGGTTGCTGCACGGCTTAATCTGGGTATTGCTAACGCTTGTCTGCCCGAAGATGGGCTTAGAGGAACTACAAAATGGGCGTGATCTACCGGCCAAAAAATAAGGCGTTGGAATACAGCTTGTTGGCGCTGAATCACTACGTCGGCTGTGGCCACAAGTGTGCATACTGCTACCTGCAGTGGCTGGGACACAATGTCGCTGTCACACCGTACATCAAGCCCAATATAGTTCAGCGCGTCCGCCGGGAAGCCGCCAAGCTCCACGGCACGGACGAGCGGGTGCTACTGAGTTTTGCATGTGACCCATATCAGCCGCTGGATACGGAGCTGCGCCTGACCCGGCGCGTCCTGGAGATACTACGTGACAATTGCGTACCGTTCCAGGTACTCACGAAAGGTGGTATCCGCGCAGCCGATGATTTGGATGTTTACGGACCGCATGATGCATTCGCGGTGACATTGACGTTTTTGGATGAACGCTGGCGCGAGTGGGAACAACGCGCAGCGCCGCCAAGCGAGCGGGTGATGGCATTGCTGGCGGCGCACAACAGCGGTATCGAAACATGGGTCAGCCTCGAGCCGGTGCTCAATCCGGACGAATCGCTGCGGATCATTCACGAGACGCACGAGTTCGTCACACTGTACAAGGTCGGCAAGCTCAATCATCTAACCAGCTCAACAGACTGGCGGGCGTTCGCAATCGAGGCAATCCAGTTATGTGAATCGCTGAACGTTCGCTATTGGGTTAAAGCGGAACTCGCCCGCTATGTCGAGGATGTGCCGTTCGTCAATACGGATAACCGCCGGGCGGACTGGCAAGTTAAGGCGAAATCATGACGGCAATCGAAGAACGAATACGGGCGTATGTTTGGTGCGGCGCCTGCGGGCGCGAGCTACGCGACACTGGGCATCTAAACTTCTGCGTGCTATACAAGGTGGCAACATGGTCGCGTCCGGTTTGCGGCAACCTCATAGCACCACTGCTACCAAGCCAGGCGTTAGCGATTGTGTGTGACACCTGTATCACCAAGCGGGCGCCAGCAAAGTGGGCCATTGAATCACTCTCTGACTGGCGGGCAGTGCGCTATCACCCTGTCGAAGAGCTGGACGATATGCCGCTACGGTACCCACAACCGATCGTGAACATCTACGGCGAGCTGGTCTGTCCGAAATGTCACCGCTTGTTGCGAGCTGGTACCAAGGCGGAATTAAGCGCTGGCCTGCTCGTCTGCGAACGATGTCAGTCTGCCTTGCAGTTAAGCGTTCAGCGTGCGGCGCTGGCGAACGAGATACGCAGTAATTACGAAACGTTATCCGGCAAGGAGTGAGAAAATGAATCAATCCGGGACCGTGCAAGCACCTCAAGGGTCAAATCTCAACGTATTCCGCGTCCAAGGTGCTGTCTCCCGCAACTATCGCACGGTCCCACTTTGTTGATTGATGAAGGTTAAGACGATGAACACAGATATTGTCGAGACGTGCGAGCCGCTACTGACGTATGTGGAATTGGTCTGGCTATTATCAATCGTCGGCACCGGTCTGGTCGTCGTAGTAATCGCGCTCGTGCGCTCCAAACCTGGCGTTGATGCGACGGTGACCTACGTGCTGGTCATCTTCGCATCATTGTTTTTAGGCCCGCTAGTCTTCGCAGCGGCGCTCAGTTACTTGATTTGGTACATGTATTGGGGCAGAAAACGGAAACGATAGGATGAAGGAATGTTGGGGCACGGATGAAGGTAATTGACATTATTGAAGAGCTGCAAAAGCACAACCCGTCAGCAGAGGTCGAATTTATTTGGTTTCGACAGTTGCCGGAAAAGGGCTGTGACATAAGGAACGATATATTATTACGATTTGAGCCGGTCGCTGACGCACCGAGTTATTACGCGGACCTGCAGACCGGCGAAAAGCTAAAGGATGTTGTGATTGTCGCAATTGAAAGATTCGAACCGGTGGTAGCGAAGGATACGTAGGTGCAACGATGAATGAGAACCAATCCCAGATGACAACGTGGCCTCTCCATTGTACGGCATCCGGCTCGCTACCACCGCTGCGGATAAGCTGATGGCTCGCCAGCAATATGGTCAGCAACAGCATTACCTATCGAATGGCAACCATCGGCAATGAACCGGTTCGGCACAGGGATGCGCACGGATGCACCGGCTTCAACGGATTATTATAGCAGCCGAACGCCGAATAAGGCTGCTTCTTTCTCAAAATGTTGGCGTCAGGTTGACGGCCGGATTGTTGTTCTGGTCAGTCCCCTCTAACCCGGCCGTCAGCCAAATATGAAAGGATTCGAACATGGGGAAAAAGGATAGCTATCCACGTATCACCGCAACAGCCAAAATCAAAAAATGTGTCATCGACAAGTGTGCGGACATCCACTTTGAAGGCCTCGAGCTGGCGCCGGACCAATACGAAACGATAGCCCGCTGGAGGGCAAACGATGACGAGCTGCTCGTCAGCATCCAGCAAAAGCAAGGGACGTTACCGCTGAAAGATGACTAAACAAACAGGCAAGATAATCTTCGACCCGGATGCGTGGGACAAAGATACGGCCATGCTCAATTGCTGCGAAGTGGGCGTATGGATTCGCCTGGTCTGCGCCATGTGGTTGCACGATCGCAGTGGTCTAATCAGCGGCACGGCCGAGCAACTCGCCCGTGCCGCTCGTTGCACTGCCGTCGAGCTGACCGAAGCGCTGAGGACACTGCAGCGACAAAACGTGGCTGTCGTCACGGAACGCAACGGCATCCTGACCGTCTTGAGCCCGCGGATGCGCCGCGAAGCGGGCCAGCGCAAGTCCGCCCGCGCGAGGCTGGAACGGCACAAGGCGCAACGCCAAAAAAACGTGCCGGAAACGCCAAAAAAACGCGGCGAAAACGCGCGCGAAACGTCGGACAATGTCGTTACAACCAACCAATCCAAGGACCGTTTAGCGCACGTTAGTTCCAACCAACCAAAATGCCCTACCGGTAATGGTAGTATACTACGCGCACGCGCCCGAGAAGCGCCCGACCTCTCGCGATTCGCCGAGACGCTGCTACCTTGCGAGCCGTCTGTCGTCAGCCGACGCGACAAACTGCTGCGCTTCCTAAGCGAAAAGATGCGGCCCAATGCCACCGAGGCCAAAACACTCGCCCTGGCAGTCAGACACTTAGTCGAACGTATCCAGCTACGCGGTGAACCGGTCACGCTACTGGATGAGGCACTCGCCTGGGCCAAAGCCGCGGTGGTAGGCAAACAGCCACACGGCAACGTCCGCAATCCCAAGGCGCTGTTCGTTAAAAAAACAGGTTACACCGGCTTCAATGGCGAAGTGAAAAAACTGATGGAGTAACAAAAAGATGCAGAATTCCACTCAAGCCGTCGTTAGACTGAATGTATGGCGGATAAGGAATCGCAACACGTTGCCGACAAGCCGCCACATTCGGCGTTCGAATTTGCAACGCCCAAAGGCGGCTACGCGCTACAGTGTCTCGACTTTAGTACCGCGGGGGTATATTTTCACGTGCAACGGCCGGAGGTCCCGTCTGATCCAGACGCGCGCGTTCACATCAGTAGCAAAGAATTCGACCGCTTTCTGCTTTGGGCCGGACGAACATGCGGCCGCGGTGCGTTCGTTCTGCCAGATCAGACGCAGCGCGTCCTGGCGCGCATCCTTGCTACGGGCAAGGTCACCGCCCATTCCAAATCTATCCTCAGACAAGCGGTTAAAGCATTATGTAACCTTGACCGCGACCCAACTAAGCCGCAGCGGGCGCTGAACCGCTGAATCGGCGATTTTCCACAATTGAAAAATGGAGCTATTACCGTGGGCAAGCGAATCGCGCGAGTGTTTCCTCGGCGTACCAGCATGACACCAGCGGACGACGATGTCTACATCGGCCCGCCACCGTTTGGCTGCCAGCCGTATGACGATGTCAATATCTGTGTTACGTTTACATGGGATATTCCCCAAGCATTTCGACTAGCGCGCGCCTGGCAGATGTACGGCCGCGTGCGCGTTGGTGGCCCTGCTATGGGTACAACGCCTGGCGCGTTCGTGGTGGGGCGCTACCTGCGACGTGGTGTGACGATTACATCGCGCGGCTGCCCGTTTGAATGCCCCTGGTGTCTGGTGCCCAGCCGTGAGGGAACGCTACGCGAGCTGCGAATCCAAGTGGGCAATGTCGTGCAGGACAATAACTTCTTAGCCTGCAATCGCCAGCATCAAGAGAAGGTGTTTGGCATGCTGCAAATACAACACGCGATCCAGTTCAAGGGTGGTTTGCAGGCTTCACTCATCAATGACTGGCTGATTGAGAAGTTGCGGG